>OFMJ01001115.1_pt1 | contig 21625 bp, 22 predicted proteins | sample 1541801 | NCBI WGS metagenome assembly OFMJ01 (sample SAMN04209234, study PRJEB22552) | human gut metagenome | biome: gut; material: feces | host: Homo sapiens | place: USA: Oklahoma
CTTTATTTATAAGGTTTTCTATCGCCTACTTTGCATAATGTGTAGCTTTTCATAAGCCACGCCCCCTTTCTGGTTTGCCATCACGATAATCTTACACACGGGTTCTCAACCTCCTGTTTTCAGTGGATTTACGCTGTTTCAGCGCATAAAAAAACTTGGACTAAACTCGCACTCCGTTATTGGAGTTCTGACTTTAGTCCAAGTATAGCTGTATCATCGGCATACACTCCTGCAAATTCCCAGAGTGGATTGCTTTCAATCTTTTCCGTATAATACTCCACCTGCGTGGCATAGGATTCTGCCTGCGCCCTTGAGCCGGTACTGACTCTGGCATAGGCACACACTTTTAATTTCTGCTGTGGGTGTGTACGTTTGCTTTCGGAAACTGCATTGATGACTGTTACTTTTTTAGCCATTTTCGGTTCTCCTTTCCTTTGTTTTCAAGGAATTGCTCCCTTGTTAGCAACATACACTACCACACTTTTTCTATTATATCTAGCGTTTTTACAGATATACTTTCGCAAGTTCGGGAGAAAAGGTTTCAATGTTCAAAACACCGATTTTATCCCTTTCTTCCTCACTTATCAGTCCGCTTTCCTGCATCTTTTTAAGCAGAATTTCTGCCATCTTATACATAATTTCATTGGCTTCTTTCTTCATAGGTTGCTCCCTAATCCAGTTCGTAAAGACTGACCGTCTTAAATGCCATGCAGGTGGCCACTACAAGAATTACGCCTGTTGCACATAATACAATAATGATTACTCTCATCGCTTTCCTCCGAATTTTAGATAAACTAAATTTATATCCCAAAGAAACACACTTACATCATCTGACACTCTGCCATAGTAACCGCTTGGTCCTCTGCAGCGAAGTACATATCTGATTCCTCTCTGGTTACCATCAAGATTTCCCCTGCTTCCTTCTCACCCATCTGAATCGGTGCAAGATAAGGAATAATCTCTGCACACAACTTCTGATCCGGGCAGGTATTAATAAATCCACCGCAAGTATCCAATATCAGACGGTCAACCATATCGGTAATTATCATTTTCTCTGCATCATAAAAATGATTGCCAAGGAAATTTGCCATATTCTCTGGTGTTGTAGAGATAAAAAACTCCTGTCGGTTTCCTCCGTCACTCGGATAAAAATAGGCATATCCAGCCCTTTCTGTATCCAATATCTTTTCTACCATGCTTTTTTCTTCCTCTGCCATTGGTTCTCCTCCGTTTCACGCTTCCTTAATTTTTGTGCTGCTAAAACACACAAGAATACGGCAGAAGTATCCATTACCTCTGCCGCATGAATTCTGTGATTTAGTCTCACTGCCATAATCCTTCACTTCTTATAAGTGATTTGCTCCTATTCGACACTACTCCCCGGAGCCGGAACGCCGCAAAGACAGAGAGAAAAATAATTCCCTGCCTGCTCATCCCTTAGGCAGTCAATCCAGACTGTCTGCGGTTTCACAGACATCACAGGCATCTCACCTCCACCACTGCGTGCTGGCTAATCTCAAGGAGTATCATTATAGGCCATTTACATCCTCGCACCTGCCTACCACAGACAGGCTGTACCCCGGTTGTCTCGCTCGGCTCCTTAGATGCGATCTTTTTTACATTCGACAGACGGATGCAGGAGTGTCATTGCGCCCCGGTTACGGCTCTTTAAATGGCTAACGTATCTGGACTGCTGGATATGGCTGGCAAAACACATCGTGATTTTGTGCTGCTCTCGAAGCAGATATAAACGTATCCCCTCCGGCATTTGTCAAAGTACCATGAGAGGATTTCAGAAGAGACCAACCGTCTGAAAAAGTTCCTCTCATAAGGTACTCACACAAAATCGGGTTTTGACACCCCTCTACTCAAAAAATTTTTTTAAATTATTTACAGCTCCTTGAATGGATTTCCACACAACATTCTGTGAAACACCGATTTTCTCAGCAATCTCCCTTGTTGTCATCCCTTCAAAAAAATAAAGATGCAGTCGTTCTCTCTGTACCTCAGTGAGTGACTGCATCGCTTTTTGTAATACTTCCAGTTCCATTTGTCTGATTACCATGTCCTCCAGTGACTCTCCTGTATCCATCATCAAATCTTCCGTATCTCCTTCCACATATCCATCCGCAGTGGTGTGTCTTAAATCTCGCATTTCCTCTGCATGAGCTTCTTTCCGAAAAGTATTTGCCAGAGCTTCATAAACTTCTCTAGTGACATAGGTATATTCAGTTTCTCCTATTGCATCCTTATAAAAATCTTTTACTCTGATTTTTATCCATTCTGACATCTATGTGTCCTCCATTTCGTAATTTTTTTGAAATGAAGGACATGAGGCGGACCTCGTTCTTTGCTAATGATGCTGCAAATAAAAAATGCCCAGACAGATACATTTATCTGCTGAACATTATCTATAAACAATATTCGTTTTTTTCCACACGCTACAGACTTGTATAATGCACTTTCTTGTGTGTACTTATTTGCATCCACCGTGATGCATCTTATAAGTACCCCTTTCCACATCCAGTATCAGTCCTAGATATGTAAGCATAAAAATATCCCCTGAAATGTGCAATAAACATAAATCTCCCAAACACATTCAAAGGATAAAAACAACGTGAAAAAACCTTTGAACACTGCGTTTTTTTATATGCAGTATCCAAAGTCCTATATTGTATTGTGCATTGTTGCCCCTCGCCAAAGTGAATTATTAGTGCATTTCCAATCTCGAATGTGAACTATACACTATATATGGAGGTGCATATATGGCTGAAACTAAGAAAACTGATAAAAGCATGGGTTTTCGTCTGAAGCAGGCAAGAACTGAACAGAAATTAACCTACGAAGAATTAGCAGAAAAATCCGGTGTTTCCTCTCGATACATCAAAGAAATCGAAAATCATGGTAACATACCAAGTATTGAAAAATTAGGACAACTCATTCGGGCATTACATATCTCTGCTGATCCTTTTTTCTATCCAGCAGCTCCAAGTGACAACTTAGATTACCAACGGCTGCAGGTATATTTATCTCAATGCACGGATGACCAAATAACCACCATCCTTGCTATTGTGGAAGCCTATCTTCGGACATATAAAAATCCTATGAAGTAGAATAACAAAGAAATCTGTATTTTAACTCGATTTTTTCTGAATTATTCTGAAGTCAAAAAGGCGGTTTACTCATATCAGAGCAAACCACCTTTTTTCTACTTCACTATTTTGTTAAGCAATGCTTCTATTTCATCTCGCTTATTTATAACGCCCAACCCCATAAATATCTGTATCACATCTACCATTCCTTGATAATATGCCCTCTGTTCTTCTTGAAAATGAGCATGTTCAACAGCATCCAGATAATTCTCTATACAAGTCCTATCTCCATCAGCCAATGAAGAAAAACACTCTTGAAACGCTTCATGTTCTCTCTCAAGAATCACATTAGCTTTCATTGCTTCTTCTGTCTGCACTGAGTACTCCCGGTCTCTGGCTTCGGACCTCAATTCCTCAAATACATTAGACAATGTTTCAAATAATTTATTCATGTTGGCTCCACCTTTCTTTAAATTAAATATTGCATTTTTCAGTAGATATTATCAATCCCTAAATTCCCATTTGCTATTTTTCTATACAAAATAAGCAGCAATCCGTTCTCACCGACCACTGCTTATATTCTGATTAAACCGATAACCGACACCCCAAACCGTCTGTATATAGACAGGCTTGCTAGGATTATCTTCTATCTTTTCCCTGATATTTCTAATATGGCTCATCACGATATTATAATCGCCGGAATAGGGTTCTTTCCAAACAATATCATAAATTTGTTCTTTACTAAAAACCCTCCCTGCATTTCGTGCCAATAATTGTAATATCTCGAATTCGATAAATGTTAGATATATATTCTCCGCTTTTCGTTCAATTACTCGTTTACTAATATCAATCGTCAAATCCGAAAAGCATAATTTTTCGTCTTTCAGAGTCATTTGTGCTTCTTCTACATATACATTGTTTCTAACATTTAACACCGATAAAATCCTATCGAAAATCTCTTCCTCAGTATCTTCAATAGTTATTATTAATGTCTTCACATAATTTCACCCCTTAGTATAGTCCTCTTTTCCTTTTTATCTTTTGCCAACTTATCGCTAATACTAACAGAACTCCTGCAATCATGCCTGAGAGCAAGATGCTCCAACTTAAAACCGAGAAGCTGATTCCAAAAAATCTATATACCTCATTCCCTGTATAATAGTGTGAAAAAGCTGTCAAACGCAGAGGCATAAAATTGGCAAAATAATGGTTTACCTGCCATATGTACATCTGGTCAAAGAGCAGCAATGTAATCCAAAAAAATGCAAACACCACTGCACTATTCATTATTTTCTCCATAACTACTGTAATCAAAATCAAGATGCATATATCTAATAAAAGTGCAACGAATCCAACTACTGCGTTTATAAAAAACTGCTGTAGATATGTAATGTTATAAAGAGAGAAAAATGTTGTCATGTTACTCTGAATATATTGCATTCCACCATTCAAACCAAATGGTATCATCTTTATTACAAAAAACACAAAAATACCAACAAAATATAAAGCTGAACCTACCGCCAATGCTGTTAATATTCTTGCGGTATCCAATTTTTTCTTTCCATATCTGGTTGACCGATACAATTCCGTCATATTTACTTTCGGGTCATTTCCAAAAAGTGGGAACAATAGCACGGATATAAATAAAATCAACAACGGAACAAATGTACTCATGTCTCGGTTCAATACTTTCCACCCTTCCGCATAATCATATGGGATTTCGGAAAGTTCGCTTGCCTTCTGCAAAAAACTTTCTTTCTCTTCCTGAGTATATTGGATGTATCTATTTTCCCACAGCATAGATCGAATTTGGGACAAGCGTGCTTGATAAAAATTATCTATCTCCACATTTGTTAGTTCCTGTACTGATTTTCCATAGTTTAATCTAACAATCTCATCAATACTGTATTCATCAATATATACATTGTTTTCCTGCTGCCGCATGAACGACAGTAATTCCCAATCTATCGCTTTCCCTTGAAGGTATGTCTTTGCGTGGGTGAGATTTTCTTGCCAGGTAATAGTTTCCCCATTTACATCCAACACCTCGTAATGCCTTAAAGAAAGATACAAACTGCAAGCTGAAAACAAGAATATCATTACGAAAGACAACAAAATCGTTCTTTTACTTAAAATCCTTTTGCTCTCTATTTTTACAATTTCTATCATCGTTACCTCATCTCCGTTCATTAACATTATGCTTTACCCTTCTAGTTCAATTGATACTTTTTATATGAGAATCGCAGAAGCAACCAACATATGAATATATATGCTGCACTCAGTAAAAGAGCAATTACAAAGTAGGGTACTACCGTATTCCCAACGAATAGAAAATCTGTCAACAAAACGCTCTCTTTAAACTGTAATGGATTGAACATTTTAATCTGGCTGTATGTAGATGCTTGCCGGTACATTAAAACCAATACGACAATACCCAAAACAGTTGTAATTTTTGTATTTTTTATTTTTATTGATAAAAGCATTACAATATTTGCCATAACCAACGCCCCTGCCAATCCACAAAAAAATACGATCAACAATGCAGAGCCAATACTTAAATTATGGACACACTCAAACCAAAATGTCTGTACAGAAGCTCCTAGACCATTCAAGCTGGCTATTCCACCATGCACCACAATAAGCATCCCAACATATATCAGGTATGATGCAACTGTAGCGTCCTTAATGATTCTGGATGCAAGAATCGTTGTAAAACGAATCCAGTTAATCTGAATCATCTTCATGAAACGATATACGGTATCTTTTGCAAAAGTCGGGGGATTCCGTCCTGTAAGCAGACTCATATACATACTTCTGTTAGAAAAAATCAGCAGAAAAAGATACTGAAAAATTTCTATTACCGGAATTCCCTTTGTTTTGTAGGCGTTAGATGCTTTCAAAGCTGAGGAAATATGAAATCTTGTAAAAAATCTTTTGTCCTATGACATCCCTATCTCTGATTAGCCTGATAATCCCTTTTTCCTATTGATGTATAACACTGCCAACCCAACTCCCAAAAAGGTCACGGATAAAATCAGAGATACAATAATGCTCCAGCTCATGCAAGAGATACTAAATCCGCAAATTCTGTACAATTCATTTCCTAAAAAGTATTGCCGAAAATCGGTCATTCTCACAGGCATAAAATTTGTGAACCAGTGGTTTACAGGATAAAGATATACCTGATTAAAAATCACAAGCATCACCAGAAAAAATACCACGACAGAGGCACCAGTCAAAATATTCTTTAAAATAATTGTAACAATCAGTGCCAAACTAATCATGAAGATCAGTACCACATACCCTCTAAGCAGATTTAATAAAAATTGTTGTAGGTAAGTAATATTGTACAGAGAAAAAAAGGTCCTTACATTGCTCTGGATTGGCTGACTCGCCCCATCAAAACCAAAAGGTAACATTACAATAACAAAATATATTGCCATACTGCATACATAAAGAACGGTTGCTGTCATATAAGCAGCTATAATTCTCGCCATATCCAACTGCCGCTTTCCGTATCTACTGGAACGTATCAGTTCCTCCATCCGCACCGTCGGGTCACGTCCAAACAACGGTAATACAAGAACCGATATAATAATAACAATTAGGAAAACAAAGTTCCCCATCTTTTCCGCTAACGCTTTCCACCCTTCAGCGTACTCCATAGATAAGGCAGACAATGATTCCGCCCTATCCATAAAACTCGCTATTTCCTCATTTGTATAACCCTTTTTAGTATCCTGTAAAAGATTTTCATAAATTGTTTCTGCTCTTATCTGGAAAAACTGCTCCATTTCATCATCAGATAATTCATCTAAGCTTTTTCCTTCATAGTTGCTGGATATTAATTCCATAATATTGTCACCATTCAAATAGCCATATAGGTTTGCATCCTCCCGCAGGCTTTCCATACATTCCTTATCCAGATAAAGCCCTTTGGAAGTGTTTCTCGCACCCGACAGATTATCCTGCCAGGTGACTGTAATTCCTTGTACGCCTCGCACATTATATCTATCCAAATTCCTTTGACTATCATAAATGGAAACAACAAGAACAAATACCAGAAATCCTAATAGAATTACCCTGCTTATCATCCGTTTACACTCTAATATTGTAATCTTCATCACATCACCACCGTTAGTTTATATGATATTTTTTATAAGACAGTTTCGTACCGATGTATAAGATCACCACATACAGCACAGTTAAAACAAGGACAACGACAAAATAAGGTACTGCTGCATTTCCTATGAATATATATCTCTTAATCAGGTTGTCGTTCTCGAAGTTCATCGGACTGATCAGTTCAATTGTACCGTACATATCTTTCGTCCGCATAATCATAAATACTGCTATGGCGGAGAGAACAGCTGCAAGTTTTACATTTTTAAGTTTTATCGAAAACAACATGACTAAATTCGCTACAACAAGCGTTCCCAGTAATCCGCCTACAAACATGATAAGCAGTCCGTCACCAATTGTCATATTATACAGACTGTCAAACCACAGCATTTGAGCCGATACATTCCATCCAGCCAAAGTACCAATCAATCCGTTCATAATCAGTTGAACACCTAAATAAATCAAATATACGCTTACAGCAAACAGATTCCCTGCAATCCACCTCGCATTCAAATTCATTTTTCTTCCATATCTGGAGGAAAGTGTCAACTCTGTAACACCACCCGTATTATCTTTTGAAAACAAACCAGCCAATGTAAATGCCAGCATGATAAACACCAGACTGTAATCCTTAATATACCAGGACCTGAGATTAGCCAGTCCTTGATAATATCCAGTCACAAAAGGAGTTTTTAAATTGTCTGCCTTTCTATTCATAACAAGGAGCTGTTCATCAGAATAGAACCCATTATCCGCTAAATGTTCTTTTACTGTTTCCTTATAAGTTGTATAAAACATCTCCTCCGATTCCAAAAAATCGTAATCCAAGCCCACCTTGTCATTCCCATTTGACATATATGGTCCAAAATAAGCGTAATTAATAAAGTAATTAGGAACCATATACTTTGTCATGCCACCAGTTCCTAAATATCCTCTATGCTCCGCTAAATATGCCTTATCAAAGCTACTATTGTAACTGGTTATCAGATTTTGTATATACTCCCCGTCCATGACTCCTTCCAGTTCTTCAGATGCATCCTTCAATGCCCTGTAAGACGCAAGACCTTCCACAATCTCTCCCTGACTGTCTATTGACCGATACTGCAGGTTTAAATATACGAAAAGATGCAAAATTGCCACAGTACACATGGCAATAACTGCCACGCCAGCTATCTTATTCCACAACTTTCGATATTCCATCCATATTTGTTTTTTCATCTTATCGCCCCTTCTTACTAATTTGTTTTGTAGCTGCTACCATGATACAACACCTCCCAATCAGAGCCTTTTCCTTCCCTGACGAGAATGAGATACTGCCAGCTTCCATTGTTGCTGAATTCGCAGAGGAATATGTTATCTGCGTCATATCCACTTGCAACTCCTTTGTCTTCATCTTCATAGATAGCAGTCATCTTAGGGTCGACGCATGACCATACTTCACTTTCCAAATTGAGTGTATCTCTTACATAAGCCCCTGCTACTTCAAATGCTTCATTCAATTCCCTTGAGTCAAATCTGGATGTGTAATCATTACTGTCACCGATTTTATAATTATAGTTTTCCTCATTCGGAAGCTCTACCATTGTATAATTTCCAAGAGAGGAAGTTCCTTTTTCTCTCTCAGCCCGATAGTCCGCCAGCTCTTCCTCAATATTTTCTGCCGCATCTGTACCCTCTGTAGTCTGGAGCTGTGACTGGCTGCTCTCTTCCGTCTGCGAGGTCTCGGTATCTGTCTTACTCTCCTGTTCCCCTGCATTATGGTCAACATCTTCTATATCCTCGGAAGTAATGTTGTTTAATCCTTTATTTATATCATTATCATTTGAACCACACCCTGTCATAAATGCCAAAACAAGCATTCCCGCCGCCAATAACTTTACCTGATTTTTTTTCATGTCACTTCACTCCTTTTTGTTTTTCATTGACAAATATATAGTAATCTTCCAAAGTTGGTATTACAGACCTACATTCAATGTTCGGAAGTTGATCTCCCACAAAGCGAATTTGAACATCCTTTCCTGCTTGTTTAATATGGATGACCGCCCTCTCACCGCTTATGGTATTTACCATATCCTGCCCAACAGTTGCCTCCCACACTTTGCCAGCCGCTCCTTCTACCAGTTGTTCGATATTGCCGTTCTCTGTAATTTCCCCTTTTCTAATTACAATTAGCTGATTCGCAATAGCTTCTATATCTGATACAATATGCGTAGAAAGCAGGATTATTTTCTCTTTTGCCATGTTGCTTAGTATATTGGAAAACCTTATCCTCTCTTTGGGATCAAGTCCTGCCGTTGGCTCATCCAGTATCAGGATTTCAGGATCATTCAATATCGCCTGTGCAATGCCAATCCTTCTTTTCATTCCCCCGGAAAAAGTCCTCACTTTCTTATTTGCAACATCAGACAGATTAACAAATTCCAACACTTCCGGGATTTTTACTTTCAATTTATCTGCCGGGATTCCTTTCAGTGTACCCATATAATTCAGGAAGTCCGTTGCAGTAAAACTGGGATATACACTGTAATCCTGTGGCATATATCCAACTAAATTACGATAATTTTCATTTATCTCAATGATATTTTTTCCACCATACAGAACGCTGCCGCTGGTAGGGAAATCTACCGTGGTGAGAATCCTCATGAGGGTACTTTTTCCTGCGCCATTTTCACCTAAGAGTCCATACACCCCTTGTTCCAGCTTAAAATTCACATCTTTTAGTGCTTCTTTTTTTCGATAGGACTTGCATAGATGCGTTACCTCCAATTCCATCCTTGGCTCCATTTTTTTACCTCCACATTGTATTTCCCATCAAAAAAACACTCAGATAGGATATTTATATTCTATCTGAGTGATGCGACTTACTTTCGGTAAAGTTTTGTCAAAGTTGTAAAATAGTTGTGTTATAGTTGTAATTTTTTCTATTTCTACTTTATCAATAATTGATAGTCAATACAGTCATAACTGTTTTCAAACCCAATCGACATGCTATATGAATTCTCCTGAGCATATAATTGGCTTTCTTTTATTGCAATTTGGGTTCTTATTTCTCCAGAATCAATTTCATCATCCGATACTTGCAAACCAGCCAGTTCCACAAAAAGCCGTAATCTATTATCTGGCCATTTTTTCGGCAATTCTTCATTCAGCGTTATTTCCGCACCCCACACCTTTCCTGTGACAGCATTTAAGTATAGTATCGCACTCATAGATTGATTGGAATACGTCACTGTCCAAAAACTAAAATACGCATCCAGCCGTTCTCCGGTATCTTTTTTCTGCTCACCTACACCTAACTCTGCGCTTACAGAATAGGATGCCGCATCCTTTTCTTCACCTATTTCCATTTCAACCAGCCATTTTTCTCCGTTCTTAATTGCTTCCTCCATTGAAATCTGCCCTGTCACCCGGTCATGCAATATCACTCCGGTACGATTGTTCCAGCTCTGTATTGCCTCCTCTACCTGCTTCGTAGTAAGGAAATATAATTTGTCTTCAATGTCTCCACTCACGACACTTTCATCACCATGTTCCCATCCTTCCCATTCCCGGACCGGTGATTCCACTTCTATCCTTCCCCGCTCTGTCAACAATTGTGTTTCCCTGATTCTCAATATATAATTCATAGCTGCCATACTTCCAAAGATGAATAAAACAGCAAATATTAGGGAGATAAAGGTGTATTTGTATTTTCTTATCATTCATCTTCTCCCTTCTGCATAAAACTTAGATATATTCTGGTTCCGTTCTTTCCGTCACTGTCTATCTTCATTCTAGCTCCATGAATATCAACAACTTTAGACACAAGTGCCATTCCCAAACCTGCTCCATGTTGTTTTCTTGCTCTTGACTTGTCAACCAGATAGAAAGCCTCCGTAATCCGCCCTAATTCCTCCGGTGGGATACCCTTTCCATTATCCTCCAGACAGATTTGATAAATACTGCCATTTGCTTTTCCTGTGACCCATATATCTTTACAATCCGCCTTTATTGAATTGTCCACCAGATTCAGTATCATAGTCTTGAACAGGTCATAATCCACTTTGATCCTCCCATCTGCCATTTCCATATGAAATCTCACTTCACGTTTTTGGCAAACAGGCTCTATTCCTTGCTTTAGACTTGCAAAGATTTCCTTAACAGACATTTCTTCCAGAGAAAAATCCTGCTTGTCCATCACAAATAAATCCATCAGTTTCAAGGACAGCGACTCTAGTCTCATGCCTTCATTCAAGATATATTCCGCTGCACTTTTTACCTGATCTCTTGGCATATCTTTCTGATACAGCATGTCGGCATACCCAATTACCGATGTCAGGGGGGTTTTCAGTTCATGCGCAAAATTAGCTGCAAAATTTTCCTTTTGCCTTGCCACATCTGACAATTTTACAATTGTTTCCTCCACCTGCTCCGCCATCTGATTAAAGTCGGCTGCCAATTCACTAACTTCATCCTTTCCCTTTACAGGGATTCTTTCAGAATACTTTCCTCCTGCAATTCGCCTTGCTGCTGTCCCCACTTCCTTTATGGACGCTGTGATTGCCTTAGTTAACAGAATAATTACTGGAAAACTAATGCATAAAAAACTTAGATATATTTTTTGAAAATATGTAATCATATCTTTTTGATTCTTTATCACAGAACTTATATCTGTCTGCGTAATCAGATACATCTCGTTTCCGCCCTGACTGATATAATCACATACAAAAATATAGCCTTCTCCCTCTTTTTCATAAATCTGAAATGATATCCTATCATCTTCTCTTTCGTCAAGAGCAATCCCCTCTGGCAATAATGCCATATTTGAAAAGAAATATTCTCCATCTATTCCATAAACAGCAATCGGAACTGTAAAATTTTTTGCAATAGCGGCACGCTCTGCTTCTCTTTCTGAAAAGAAATCCGGCTCTGCATACAGAATGGACTGCAAAATATATTTATTATATTGAAACTCCTGAAAGGCAAGTTCTTTTTCCTGTTCGATTGCGTTCCCATAAGCATAATTTATCAACAGATACCCTACAATTTGAAAGGTAATGCTGAATATAACTACAAAGCACAGAAATATTTTATGAAATAATTTCATTGTCCTTCCTCCAGTCGATATCCTATCCGAAACACAGTCTTAATATATTTCTCCCAATTCAATTTCCTTCTAAGCCGCTGGATATGAGAATCCAAAGTCCGGGTATCTCCCATAAACACCTCACCCCAGATCTTCTCATACAACCTGTCCCGATATAATGCAACATTTTTGTTCTGTACCAGCTCCACTAATAAATCAAATTCCTTTACCGTCAAATCTACAACTATTCCATTCTTACTAACTGTCCGTGAAACCATATCAATTTCCACATCTGCAAATGTCAGTTTTTTGTTTACTTTGCCATACCTTCTAAGTAAAGACTCCACTCTGGCAATCAATTCTCCTACTTGGAACGGTTTCACAATATAATCATCTGCTCCGAGCCTTAACCCTCTAATACGCTCCTCCACATTTCCCTTTGCTGTGATAAAAATTACAGGAGTTCCTAATGGTTTGATATACTCCAATAATTCATAGCCATTGATTTCCGGCAACATAATATCCAGCAAAATCAAATCATAAGGGTACTTTTCTATGTAATCTGCTCCCGCTTTTCCATCATATGCACAGACGCAATCATAGCCTTCTGCTATTAGATTGATTTTTATTAAATTAGCAATCGCCTCATCATCTTCTACAATTAAAATGTTCATGTATAATTCCTCCCATTATAGTTCCATTATACACCTTAGATGTGTCATAGTTGTGTAATTTTCACTTGTTTATTTCTGAAATTTCAAATACACTTCTTTAAACTGTTTATATACAGCCTTATTAACTTTGTTTTTCTCTGTTTTCTCTTTAAAGTGATTACTTCCCTGCATAGGTCACAGTGAACCATACCATAGTTCACCCGACCTACGCAGTATCCCCTTGGTGCTTATTTTATAATTCTAAACAGCAGACTGCTCCTGCCACCATTTTCCCGCCATCTCTGTTCTTTTCTGATAAAACCACTCTGCTCCAAATCATGAATGGCTCTTTTCACCGTGCTGACCGAGAGATGCAGTTCCCTGGCAATGGTACCAATTGCCGGGAAACAAACACCTTCTTTGTTGGCACGATCTTTCAGATACAGATATACAGATACGGCTCGGTGGGGTAGTTCTGCCTCATATATTTTTCTGTCTACAGCGATACCTCCTCACTTAATCCTCTGTTCTGAGTGCCTGTCTTACCTTGGTTACCGTTTCATTCATCTGTGTCTGCTGCATTCCTCCGTTTCTGGATGCAGTGCTTGGCTCCGTGCTTTCCGGCTCCTCATCCATGCAGCACATATATCTGCGGATGATTTCCTCTTCGATTTCCTGCTTGTCTGCATAGGCTACCTTTCTTGCCGACTTTTCCTCAATCTCGTATGGCTCCTCGAAGGTAATTCCCCACTTTAGGAACAGTTTCAGTTTTGTTCTCATGGGATGGCTTCCTGTTTTGGATACGATAAAGTTACCTTTCGGCAGAGATTTTAACTCATCCGGTGTCATCAACGGTCTTTGTATCATCTGGAGAGACTGACTTGGATCATTCTTTCCCCTGCTGATGGAGCCAGACATGACTGTCTTATTGCCAAGGCTCTTGGACAGCACTTCGGCAGATTCGGAATTAGGAGCGAAACCGCCAAAGATGGTATCCTGACAGTTATCAATAATGATTTCTGCCCCCTCTTTTCCATAGTTTTTAGTAAGCTGTGCATAGGACTGTATCATGGGTACGATGCTGACTCTTCTGGAACGAGAGGCAGAGAACATCATCTCCGCACTTTCAATCTTTGGTATGGTTCCAACTTCATCCCAATAGAAAACCACACGGTTATCCAGCTTTCCACCGTTCTCATCCGCCATCACAAGGATTTCCCTGTAGAGCTGCTGCAAAATCAGAGAAATAATAAAATACTTGGTATTATCCTCTTCCGGCATCACTAAAAATACCGCTGTCTTCTGCTTACAAAACATTTCAGCATCGATAGCGGTATCAAAGCACAGTATCTGCTCCAGTTCGGAATCCAAAAAGGAGTTGAGTCTGGAAAGGGCTGTGGAAAGAACAGACTGCATGGACTGCTCTGCGGTATTTAAAGCTGCCCCGGCAAACCATTTTGCTTTATGGGTATCCGGCAGTTTTGCCATCAGCAACTGAAACTGATTCTTTCCCTTTACCTTGGATGGCGCCAGTAAATCCTGAATCAGTTTAAACACACTGATGATATGCCTTTTCTCCTTTGGGCAGAATTCTGCTATTAGCAGAATGACTGCGGTCAGCACACCTTCTGCGGCATCATAGAAAAATGCGTTTTGTCCGTAGCTGGCACTGTCTGCTCCTCCGGAGGATATGATGGTCTTGGCAGTAATCTTGGCATACTTTTCTGCCTTTGCCTTGGCACTTAAATTGTTATGGTCTGCCAGATACTCATCCATGTACTTGTTTACCAAGTGGAGCATATTATCGCCATCACTTCTCGTAGGATTTCTTAAATCAATGACTGCGGTATGATACCCATAGTATTTCTTGGCAATTCCTGCATAATTACGATAAAGGTCACCCTTGGTATCGGTAGTCAGAAAACTCATTCCACAGGCACAGGCATACTCAATGTTTGGGTACAAAAAATGCGCAGTTTTACCCACGCCTGCTGCCCCTATCATAAGACAATGCACATCTCCGGTATCTACAAGGGCATACAACTTTCCTGCCCTTTCTATGCTACTCAACACAAGTCCCTGTGCTGTAGGCAAGTTCTCTCCCTGCCTCCATTTCTCCGGCTCATAGGCTACTTCCACATAGGTTTCTTCGATTTCTTTCTTGGTGGCAAACCGGGCGGTTCCATGCTGACCGTCACCGACTGTCTTACTCTTGATTCCGTTTAATGTATAATAATGTGCCAGCAGGGATAATCCTCCAATCACAGAAAACATAATTACTCCTGCTGTCAGCAACATCATGACTGGCTGCATTCCATCTTCATCTCCTTCCTCTGTACGATTTCCTGTTTTTGATAATCTGTGGTAATAAAAATATGAGCCTTGATACATTCCATCGTAAGGCTCATACATTTCTTCACTAACAACTCTTTATTCTCTTTTACGCTTAAATCCCTGTTATCGAATACCGCCATTGCTTCCTCAAAAGCATTCTGCATATTCCGAAGTCTGGTTGCTAAATTTCCTTTGTCTCGGTGTGGCCGGTATCTCTTGCACAGATTTTCTAGGATTTCTTCTGCGCTGGTCTGGTGGCCTAGCTCCTTTCCCTCTTTTTCCATACATCTGACCAGCACTCCGCACAGAAGCATACCGTGACCGTCAAAAGCATCTTCCAGATTCTCCCTTTTCTGTCCTTGTTTTAAAGAGTTATATATCTCCCCATAATACCGCAGGATATATTCCCTGTTTCCATACTTGCCATCTACACATGCTGTTACTTCTTTTAAGGCATCGGTAAAGCTGTGACATTCCAATATCTTTGGATGCTCCTCTGCCGGTATTGCCTCCTGACCGTGCAGATGTTTTAAATCTTCATTCCAATCCTTATAGGTTGATTGTAGACTTCGAATGTTAGCATATCCTTTTGATACTAAAATCTCAGCAAGTCTGCCACAGGCTTCTATGCCTGCCGCGTCATGGTCTAAGCATAAAATAATCTCTTGCAGGTAGGGATGGTCTTTTAACATTCCAAGCATGGCATGTTCCGCTACTCCATTCAGCACAATGTAACTGTTCTCCTGCCAGTTTTTCGGATACAGCGTTAAAAAGGAAAGCAGGTCAATGGGAGCCTCAAACACATAAAGTTTCTTCCCTTTGCCTGCATATCCAAACCCATAGGACGGATTGGAACCTTCTTCATTGATTCGGAAACTCTTTCCGTCCGAGTAGGTTCCCTTTTTATGAATGTGCCGGATAGTTCCATCCTTATCCACTCCTGCAAAAACAGCATTGTGATGGTCTTCCGACTCATACAGGGTTCCCTGCTTTGCAAAGTAAGAAATCACATCCCGACTGATATATCTTTTCTGCATAAGATACGCATAGACTCTTTTCATGTTTTCATATTTCTTTGGGATGATTAATTCTTTCTTTTCCTTCTCAGGCTCCTCCACATCCTGTCCGGCTTGCGCTGTACTTTTCTCCTGTTTTCTCTTGGATGTATTCGTACCACCATTTCCATGCACAGACCTATGATTTTTTCCTGCTCCATGAATGACCTCCCCGGTTTCTCCATTTAACAGATACGTCACTGCCTCCGGAAAATTCATTCCAAAGAATTCCTGCATGAAATCAATGGCATGGCTTCCTGTCTGCTGGCTGTGACGATACCACCGGTTTCCCCGAAAGGTTACACTTTTATGTCTTTTCCAGCGCCATTCATTCCCGGACTTTTCCACCTCTTCATTCATATCACGCAGAATATTTAATATGGGGACTGCATTGGCTCTCTCCTTCTGTTCCTCCGTAAAATAAATAAAATCTCCCATCCGCTTCCTCCTTCCTACTGCGTCTGTACCATTTCTTCTCTATCATCCTCAGCATGACCTTGGGCAATCTTCTTCTGCTTGATTTTCCGTGCCATCTTACGATCCACGCCGCCTCTGCCGCCTTTTCTTCTTCCTGCCACATCTTCTTCCACAATTTTTTCCAAGTGATGAAGAAGCCTTGTGGCCATAAGCAACAGGTCCGGGTGATACCCTTCTCCCCAATGCTCCAAAAAATAAACAGCGTACACATTCCCCTGTTCCGCTGCTAATCTAAAATATTCGTATGCCTTTTCTCTGTCCTGTTCTACATCCTTCCCTATCAGGTATAACTTGCCAAGAACATACTGAGCATATTGGTTTCCGTTTTCTGCTGCCTCTGTCAAAAGTTTCAACGCAAGAGACACATTTTTCTCCACACCTTCTCCAGTCAGATACAACCTGCCTAACCGATACATGGCATATTCGTGATGCCGGGATGCCGCCAGTGACAAATACTTTACCGCTTTTGCCATATCCCGATACTCCTTTGACAGATAAATACTAGCCAACCTGTATTGTGCATAGGCATTTTCCTGTTCTGCCGACTGTTCCAGATAATAAATTGCCTTTTCCATATCCCTGGCAATCAAGGTTCCCTCCGCAAACAATTTTCCCAAGGCATAAGCGGCAAAGGGATTTCCCTGCCCTGCAATCTCTTCCAGACAGTTCATGGCATATTTGATTTTTGCATAGTCTGGTTCTATATCCGAATGTTCTTCTATTTTCTTCTGCTCCTGTCTGATATACATTTTGGCTAACTGATATCTGGCATGGGCATTATTGTATCCGGCAGCCTTTTTGAAATAATGCTCTGCCTTTTCCTCACTCGGCTCCGTACCTTTTCCGTGCAGATACATACAGCCTATCCGATACATAAGGTTATCATCCCTGGACTCCTTTTCCATCTTCAGAAAACCAAGAAAAGCAACTCGGAAACTTTTCTCTGCCAAATCTGCATTCTTTTCTGTTCCCCTGCCGCTTTCATATAATTTTCCAAGTTCATAGGATGCATAGGGATTTCCTTTCTGATGGGATTTTCGGAATAGGTGGAATGCTGTTTCATCGTCCTGCTCCACACCTTTTCCCTGCAAATAAAACATTCCAAGAGAATACTCTGCATACTTGTGGTTCTTATTTACTGCCATTTGAAACCACTTGGCTGCCATTGCTTCATCTGCCTCTGTGCCTAATCCGTACTGATACATCTTACCGATACGGTATTCCAGATAGGCTTTCTCTTTTTTCTGCTCCAGTTCCTGAAATCCTGCCAGAGCAGACCGGTACCACTTATTTGATTCTTCTTTATTTGCATCAACAAAGATTCCCTTTTCATACATTTTACCCATGTCATGCATGGCATAGGCATTTCCGTTCTCTGCCTCCTCCTTCATCAATTCATAAGCAGCTTCTTCATCCGGCTCCATCTCCTTGGTACCGTACAGATAGGTCCTGGCTTCTTTGTAGGTATCAGTCCATTCGGCATACACGCTTCTTTCTTTCGGGGTTGTACCCTCTGAGGTCGTTCTATCTGGAGTTGTTTCCTCTATGGTTGCCTCTTCCCCGATATCCTCTCTGCTGTTATCTTCCGGCACAATTACGATTTCTCTAACGTCTGCATCCTCTTCTGCCATTTCATCTTCTAATATTTCCTCCACTGTAATATCTGACTCTTCCGTATACAGATAGCCCTCTCCAAACCTTACCGCCTCTTTGATTACCATGTTCTTGATGCTTTTAAATTCTTTTCTGGCAGACAGCGGCAGAACTTCTAATGGTGTATCCTTATAGTGTCCGACAATCTCCTGCTGGCTCTCCATCCACTTCTCATAGCATTCCGCCACCAGCTTCTCCTTTGCCAGTTCGTCCACGATATCATTTACAATGGCTTTCACATCCGCTTTTAGATATCCATAGACCTTTTTGCCTCCTGTATTCATAAGTCTTCTTGACAGCAGTTCCATTTTTTCTGCAATCGCCCTGTTATGTATCATTCCTGACTGCATCTGGCCAAGTAAATAAAGCAGGCTCTTTTCTGCCTGCTCCTTCAACTTATTCCTCTGCTGTGTTTTCTTTTCATAGATGCTCATAAAATCCTGACGAAAAATATCGTGTGCAAATGCAGACCTCATGGTTTCGATGCCTTTTTCTGTCAGATATCCTTCGGTTGGCTTAGTGGAATACACCACCAGATGTACATGTGGATGATGAGACTCATTGTGAAAGGCTGCATACCATTTCAGATTCCTGCTGTCTATCTTATAATTCTCTGCCAGAAGCTGCACCCGACTACGGAGCAGAGCCTGCCACTGTGCTGCATTGTCATACCCAAGTCTTTCTGCATCCTCTCTGCGCAGGCTGATGACATTCGTCCAGATCACTCCTGGATGATTTGCCACCTCCTCTGCCACCTTGGAAAGCACCACCGCCTCCCCTTCATTAGAAAACAGACCGTGAGTACCTATTTTTTCTACTCTCGGTCTGTTCGCCAGATAATCAATATAATTTTTCTTTTTTGCTATAATGTCCAGATTGTTTTCCAATGCCTGCGTGATAAATTCCGAGGCATTCTCTCTGGTAGGTTTTTGAAGATACTCATAATACTCATGCATGCGGTCTGCATCGGGAATCTTTGACAAGATGTCTGCTATTAATTCTTTCTGCTTTATGGTTGCCGGCAGTAAAGACATTGTGCTGTCTACCTTTTCCACACCCTCACGGGTACCAATGTAATTCATGTAATTGGAAAGGTGGGATGGTGGAGCATTTTTTAAGTAGTTGCAACGTAAAATTAACTTAGGCATTTATTTCTCCTGCTAATCGTTCTAATTCATTCTTTTGAGGACAAACAATATATCCCCATTTATATTTTAATTGAGCATTGAATGCACATTGATTCATGCACATAATATCCTTTTCTCTTTCAATTTCAAACATCGCCATTGTTCCATCATTATTTATTACACGCTCAATATAATTTATGTGAATTAAGCAAATTGCCATCTGAGGAGATATAGGTAAATTAAAAGTTAAATGTCCATTAAAGCTGTAATTATATACACCATCCATTGATAATACAAACGGAATATTTGTTTTGTTAATCATGAATGTTACTATATATTCACATAGCAATCCTTCCTGTTCTGCAATGTTTATACCATTTCTGGAAATATAATCGTGACGTTTATATTCTGGTAGCAGTTGTAACAGTTCTTCTGACTCGCTATTCCGTTCCAACGTAGCACCTCTTGCAATTAATGCATAAACAAATTTTTTTATTTCACCATCAATGCTTTTATTAATCTCGATAGTTTCTCTTTGTAAAACTCCCATTCGTTCTATGTAAGCTATTATGTTTCCAAAAGGGGTTTCAATCTCATCTCTTAAATAGTCCTCTGTATATTTTGAATAATATCCGAACTGGGTATTTATTTTTCCAGCACTTCCATTTTTTCCAATATGCCCTTTTTCTACATCATAATAAAAAAAACGGTTATACTCATTATGAAAACGCTTCAATAATAATTTTGGCATTTGAATATGTGAATTTACTACATCGCGGCTATCACTCATTATACTTCTCCTATACCCTGCTAATCATGACTCTATGTTTCATCCTCTGCTCTAATAAATAATATCCATTATATCATTCAAGAAAAAACTTGTCATTGGCTTCTTTCCATCACATCAATCATGCTGATATTCATACGCATCCTCAAACCTCACAGCACCATTGATTCTTTTCACTTCATCTGCACACTTTGCCTGTAACTTTTGCAATGCTCCTTCATCCACGCCATGACTGTATGCAATCACATGGGACAATTTCGAAGTTTCCACCGCCAGCTTATACATCGCTCGAGCCATTCGGTTCTCGCTATCCTTTACGGTTGCGTGCATCACAGAGGAGATAGTGGAAAGCATATAGTTTTCAATTTTCTCTGATGTCAGATAGCCGATATAAAATTTCAATGCCTGATTCAAAAATTCATTTCTGGATTTTACATTAGCCTGCTGGAGCAGACTATCTATCTGCTCCAGCACTTCCTCCTCAATATAGAATCCCTTTCTTACTTTTCCCTTCTCTTCGCTTGCCACTCTCATCCTCCTTCTTTACTCTTCGCAGATGTCTACGATATGCTCATAGGCTTTCTCGACACTTCGTGTTCCTGCAAATAATTCTAATACTTTTATAGTCCCGTATCGGTAGTGGTGCGCACTCTTACCAAACAGACACATCTGCTGGGACTACTTTTCCTTTCTTTTTTCTTCTGCCTGCAAGCATTTTAGTGAAAGGCATAACTTCAAGTTCCCACAAAGCCTTTCAATTCGTGAAAACAATAAAAACAGGCATAACAATTTCAAAATTTACGAAAAAGTTATGCCATACCACAAATCTCCCAACGGCTCTGCCGGTGGGTGTTTGACGGGTTTTGCCGCCCTAAAGCGGCATAACCCCTTTAACCTGCACTATTTTCGATCCTAGTTTTACAGCCCTAAATTCCCCGGTTTACAGGCTTTATAATGCTCCTTAAAGCTGCCATTTCCGGACATTTCCGTTACCTTTCTTCAAATCGGCTCAAACAGGGCAGAATGAGTGCTGGTCGGTCACTTTATCCACTTTTGCCAAACGATGGCACAAATCGGCTCACGAACGCTCACACGGGGGATTTGCTTTCTCCTACCCCGGCGTTGCAACCGATTTTCCCCTCTGGTTACTCATTCTGAGCAGACATTCCGGCAGATGTGCCAGTGCTTTTTGCAGTATTTTTGTTGCTTTTCTTAATGGCTGCAGGCACATCTCCTCTGCTGTCAATGTATTCTCTCACT
>OFMJ01001117.1_pt1 | contig 21620 bp, 19 predicted proteins | sample 1541801 | NCBI WGS metagenome assembly OFMJ01 (sample SAMN04209234, study PRJEB22552) | human gut metagenome | biome: gut; material: feces | host: Homo sapiens | place: USA: Oklahoma
CACGAGCTAACTCTCCAAGGTAAACAGCTACTCTGAATCCTGCAAATCTTACAGCCGGCTCATAATCGTGCTGTTTGATTCCGTCAACAGGTTCACATACAACAACTAAGTTGTTCAATTTTGAGAATGGTGTGTATTCTGCACCAGGACCTGTCATATCGATGATACCTTCCTGGAAACCAACAATCTTACCTGCTGTAACAACAGCCATTCCTTTGAGTGCGTATGTCTTACCTTCACCAACTGTATCCACTTTACTGATAACACCCGGGAAAATTCCTCCGCGTCCTTCTACTTTAACACGTGGCTCGATAACGTCTTTAACCGGTGTGATTCTTACGCTCTCACCTGGTCTTGCAATATCAAGCTTGCAGCTTTTAATTCTTTCGTCCTCAAGAACGATTGCCTTTACAGCTTCTTCATCAACATAAAGAACACCATTTTCGATTTTAGACTCTGGTCCAAACTGAATGTCTTTGATGTTAATGTGACCTAATTCTAATCTTCTCACTGTAAATTACCTCCTTTTGTTTATGTGTTTATATGACCTGAAGCACTTACGCGCTTTAGTTCCCAAATTTACCATGCCGTAGCCGACGGCAACGCGCTGCTGATCAGCGTATAATCTATGTAACGAAAATCTTCATAAACATCTTCTGCATATTTGTCCGATTTGAATTCAAACTTTGACACAGATGCAATTGCTCTGTCGATAATCTCCATAGATTCCATATGATACCTGTCCGGATTCTTCGCCACCATGACCGACTTATATGGCGTCTCATTCGGCTTCACGCTTCCGGATAGCGGGTGCGTAAGTAACTCATGTTTATTATATACAAAATTACGCACTTTTTTCAATACTTCTTCATATGAAATTTCTGCAAAATCCACTTCATATTCTTGTCCTAATCTATCTTTAACTAAGGGATTGTTTGTTATAATAATAAAATCTTTTCTCATCATTTCACCTGTTTACTGATTTCCCATATATTTAATCACCGAAAGTGCCAAAAGGCACATTCTAGGTTTATAAAAAGCCGCAAGACCACAGCAAGCCTTTGCTTTGCTCGTTATCATTACAAAAAGTGGGACGGTTTGCCGCAATAATCATCGCCATAATCCGTCCCACCTGTTCTCGTATTGCTCTACACAATCCAAGTTCAGAGTATAGTCCTTTTTCTGCTCCTTTTGCCTGAAAGTTTCACCGGCTTTGCACTACCCGGCTTGCATCTTCGGCGGTTCATATGAACTCTCTCACAGAAAAAATCTTCCCATTTCCACACTTCTGTATTTAGTTTACCTTATTTTGTTCTATTTTTCAACTGGTTTGGTTTAAAATTATGAAAATAATCGTTATGTACCTTCTTAACCATGCCGCTTAATGCCCACAAACCGATAACGTTCGGAATTACCATTGCACTGTTGAAGCAGTCGGCCATGTTCCAGATAAGGTCAACTTTCTGTCCGGCTCCGGCTACGATACATACCGCAACGAGTACTGCATAAACCTTCACTGCTTTGCTTCCGAATAAATATTTGATATTGGCTTCACCGAAGAAGTACCATCCGATAATTGTTGAAAACGCGAAGAAGAACATACAGATCGCAATGAAAATCTCTCCGAATTTTCCAAATACACTTGAGAAACCAACCTGTGTCAAAGCTGTACCTGTGTAAGCTGCATTTGTAAGCGGGTCAATCTCACCAACCATACCACTTGTAAGAATAACAAGAGCTGTCAATGTAAGCACAATAAATGTATCAATAAATACACCCATCATAGCCACAAAACCTTGCTCACAAGGATGATCCACTTTCGCTACCGCATGCGCATGTGGTGTAGAACCCATACCTGCTTCATTTGAGAACAATCCACGTCCTACTCCTCGTGCCATCGCTCTTGATACTGTCCATCCAAGAACACCTCCGCCAATTGCCTGCGGGTTAAATGCTCCTACAAAAATATCGTGGAACGCCTTAGGAATCATCTCACCGTTTGCAATGATAACGACCAATGCACCTACGATATAGAACCCTGCCATGACAGGAACAATCTTCTCTGTCAAAGAAGCAATTCTCGAAATACCACCGACGAATACGAATAATGAAATCGCTGCGATGATACCTCCGACAATCCATGGATTTACTCCAAACGCTGTTCCAAACGCATCACTGATGGAGTTAGACTGTACTGCATTTCCCATGAAACCTAATGCAAACACAATCAATACAGCAAAAACTCCTGCCAACACTTTACCAAATGTTCCTGTGAATGCTGCTCTGATATAATAAACCGGACCACCGGTTACTACACCATCATCACCGACTTGTTTGTACTTCTGTGCCATAAGCGCTTCTGCATAAATCGTAGCCATACCTAAAAATGCACTTACCCACATCCAGAAAATAGCACCAGGACCACCCATTGCAATCGCCGTTGCAGCACCTGCCAGGTTACCTGTACCTACCTGAGCTGCAATTGCAGTTGCCAAAGCCTGAAAAGATGACATACCTTCTTTTCCGGCTTTGCCGCTTTTGCTAAAGAGACCACCAAAGGTTCTTCTGAATCCTTCACCGAATCCACGTACCTGGATGAATCCAAGATTGAAAGAGAACCATAACCCTGTACCCACAAGTGCAACGATAAGAATCTTATCTGCGAGTACGCTTTGAACTGCCAATACAATGTCGTTCAAATTCATAAACAAATCCCTCCTCTTATCTATATATCCCATAGATATTTATTATAGTTCTATCATAACTTATTTGTTCAAAAAGTTCAATAAAATTACATAAATCAAGGATTTTTTGGTAATTAGTTCTCTATTTTCCTAGTGTTTTACCATTTTATAAGGTTTGCAGCTTATAGACCAGTTCTATATTTGTGCACTTTGCACATATTATAACAATCTTTTTAAACACAAAAGAAAAGGGACAAAGCCCCTTTTCTTCTATACCATGCACTCATGCATATCTTCTTCTTCAATTCCCACCGATTGCATCATGGCTTTTATATTCTCTCTTTCCTCTAATTCCGTACACCAGGACAATCCACAGCCTGCCGATATCACTCTCGGAACCGGAATCAATCTTCCAGGTACAGCATGTTCTTTACACGCCTTTTCCATAGCCATGGCATCCGCTGTTGTATGAAATGTTACAATTAGTCTTAATTCTTTTTTCCTCATCTTACTCAATTACAATTTCGAATTCTGAGCCTTTCTCTTTGGAAATCGCTTTTCTTCCGTGATCCTTTGCGAATTTCTCCACATTGGTCTTCTGGTGAGGTTCACTGACCAGTACCTTCACAGGTCCGTTTGTTGACTTCAAAGCCTCCGCTGTCAACATCAACGGTTCCGGACAAGAAAGCCCTCTTGCATCTACTTCTTTCATATTATTTCCTCACTTTCTTAGAATAACATATATTCTTTCCGATTACTATATTATTTTGCCGTTCTCTTATTCCCCCCAAATGCGATGACAAGCAGGACAATGATACATACAACTGCTGCTATCTGTCCCTGAATTGCAGGTCCTCCAATAACCGCTGCTGTTTCCGCTGTTGCCGGCGCAGCCGCTGCGGATGCCAGCTTCAGATTGTGGCAAAGAGCCGCTCCCACAAACAATCCTGCAACCGTTACTGCCGCATCAGAGGAACCTTGCCCTGCAAGGACCAACTGACGAAGCGGGCATCCACCTGCAAGCGTAGCTGCGAATCCTACAATATACATTCCAAGAATGTTCCAAAGATGCTGTGAATGTGCCACCGGTTTTCCTGTAAAACTAAATGCAAAGTTTCCTGTTGCAATATTGAAAACAAGCATTACTACAAACAACCCTGCGATAACGGTAAATAAGTCAAAATTTTTCATCAATACGATATCTCGGATACTTCCCGCAAAACACATTCTTGATTTCTGCGCAACCGCTCCGAAGACCAGCCCACCGATCAAAGAGACGATTACCGGTGCATGCATACTTCCCGGTCCTGTTTTGCTGGCAATCAATAAGGAAGAACCCATAAGTATCAAAATCAGAATTCCAACCATCAGTGTCGGAAGAACGACACCACTCATTTTATTCGTTTCATGTGCACGTCCGAGACTAAAACCTCTCTTCAGCGCAACCGTTCCTGTTACAATACCTAATATAAATCCTACCAATGCAACATATGCATTCAGATCGCCTGCTGACATACGGATCACCATACGGAGCGGGCATCCAAGGAATAATAAAGATCCAATCATAATGATCATTCCAAGGACAAACCGAATCATTGGAGATGATCCTGCTGTTGAACGATATTCCTTTGTCACAACAGCAATCAAGAAAGCGCCTAATATAATTCCGATAATCTCCGGTCGTGCATACTGTACCACGGCTGCCTGATGCATCCCCAACGCTCCTGCCATATCACGAATAAAGCATGCGATACAGATTGCCATGTTGCCCGGATTCCCCTGCATAGCAAGTGCAACACCGACGAGACCGCATACCACGCCGGCAATTCCCAATTTGACTTTTGAGTCTGATAAATTCATTCCTTTTTCCTCCTCTTGTTACTCATCTTTCGATAATTCTTCGATTGCTTTGATCGCAATCTTAATTTCTTCTTCCGTGTTGAAATGGGAGAAACTGAATCTCACTGCTCCTTGTTCCACAGTTCCCAAAGCTTTGTGCATAAGCGGTGCACAATGTGCCCCCGGTCTTGTAGAAATATCATATGTCATAAGGAGTTCATCACTCACTTCTGAAGAATCATATTCACCGATATTCAAAGCAACAATCGGACATCGCCTTTTTGTACTGAAATCTCCGTAAACTTTTACACCCGGTATATCTTTCACACCGTTATAAAATTCCCACATGTAAGAAAGTTCCTTTTCACGCAGTACATCCATTCCTTTTTCCTGTATATAGCCAACTCCTGCGCCAAGTCCTGCAATACCATGGCCGTTCAGTGTTCCGGCTTCCAAAGCCGTCGGCATTTCCTTCGGATGGTGGGTATTGTAAGTATCCACACCGCTTCCTCCGCACTTAAGCGGTCTGACTTCCAATCCGCTTCTCACATACATTCCACCGGTTCCCTGCGGTCCGAAAAGTCCCTTATGCCCGGTGAAACATAAGATATCAATCTGCATCTCCTGTACATTGATCTCATATACTCCTGCCGTCTGGGATGCATCAACAATGAAAAGAAGTTCATGCTTCTTCGCAATCTCACCCACTCTTTTTATATCAATCATATTGCCGGTAAGATTAGAACCATTGGTGCAGACGATAGCTTTCGTATTGGAACGAATGTTTTTTTCAAAATCATCATAACAGATCATGCCCGTCTCATCCGCCGGAAGAATCGTAAGTTCTATTCCCTTTTCTTCCAGGTCATAAAGTGGTCTTAAAACAGAATTGTGTTCCATCTCTGTTGTAATCACATGGTCTCCCGGTGTAATAGTTCCCTTGATTGCAATGTTCAGACTCTCTGTGGAGTTACAGGTAAACACAATCTGCTTAGGGCTCTCCGCATGAAAGAATTGTGCTAATTCTTCTCTCACTCCATAAATCGTACGGGATGCATCTAATGATGCGGCATGGGCACCTCTCCCTGCGTTTCCCATAGAATTCATAGCTGCTACAACTGCCTCCGTGACACATTCCGGCTTTCTCATAGTCGTCGCAGCATTATCCATATATATCATAGTCTTTTCCTCTCATTTTCCGTCAATATTCCCTATTCTTCTTACAATTGTACTCCCCTTTCTCCCGGGAGTCTAATTGAAAATGTTGATAAAGAGAGTGTGCTTATAGTTTTCCCCTATAAGCACACTCTCCTGTTATTCTCCGTATACTTCTCTTACAGTCCTGATAAAACGTTCTGTAACACCGGACAAGCGAATTCCTTTATTGTAAACAATATTGATATTTCTTACCCGGTCCCCGGATGGCAGATCAAATCCCAAAAGAGTACCTTGCTCTATTTCCTTTTGCGCCGCCAATCTGGAAATAATGGAAATTCCCATTCCATTTTCAACGGAACGTTTGATTGTCTCCTGATTCTCAATACTGGCCACAATATTCAGGGAAGATACATCAATTCCGCTTTTCCGAAGTTGTTTCTCCGCTTCTTTACGTGTTCCTGAACCTTCCTCTCGCATAATAAGAGGTTCATTGACAATCCATGTCGCCACTACATCTTCCGCCTTGAATCTTCTGTATTTCTCATGATTTGGTGTAATAAGAATAAGTTCATCTTTGTAAAACGGAATATATGCACAATGTCTTTTTTCCAAAACAGTTCCCGTAAATCCTACATCTATTGTGCGGTTTAATACTTTCTCCACGACTTGCGCACTATCCGTTTCACTGATCTTAAACTGTTCATTCGGATATTTTTCATTAAATTTGGTTAAAATCCGGGGCAGCAAATACTGCGCCGGTATTGTAGATGCAGCAATTGTAATACATTGCTGTTCCTGTTTATTTCCCCCATGGAACACATCCTCTATCTTGCGTTCCAGATCTACCATCTGCCTGGCATAATCATATAATTTTCTACCCTCTTCCGAAAGATCGACTTCTTTTGTATTTCTCACAAATAGTCTGGCATCCAGTTCTTTTTCCAAAGAAGATATATGCGCACTTACAGTTGGCTGAGTAAGAAACAGTTCTTTCGCTGCTTTCGAGAAGCTTCTTCTTTCCGAAACGCGTACAAACGCTTCTAACTGTTTTAAGTTCATTAGTACGCTACCCTTTCACTTTCTGTTCCATTTCTCTTTGTAACTTTAATGCTATCCATATATTCTACGAGCAGCTTGGCATTCTTTCTGCTTGTTTCAAGAGCGTCCCGGATTTCCCCCATTGTAATCAGATCTTTCTGGCTTAAGAGTTCCAAAACAATTTCTTTTGCTTTCTCAACATAGGAGGTCAAAGTATAAAGTTCTTCGCCTAGCTTGATAATCTTGTTCTCTTCCACAAGAAGGAGCAGAATATCTTCTACCACACCCGGATCAATTCCTCCCAGATCAACTTCCGACACCTTAGGAAAGTCTAATCCAGCCTTCTCAAATGTATGAAGGAGCAACGTTTCCGTTTTCTCATAAAGTGCATCTTTTCTAATCTCATGTTCCGGCATACTTAGGAACTCATTATGACGTTTTATAATGCCTTCTTCTACGAGTTTGTCCACATACAAATCAAAAACCGTCGGCTTTACTTTCTTCAAAAACGTATTGTGGATCTCCGCCTTCTGCATTCCATAACGATACGGATGCGTTGCATGATACTCTGATAGCTTTTCTGTAAGTTCCTGTTGAAATGCTTTATCATTGGAAGAGTGCCATGTATAACTATCTTTCTTCATATGAAAGACTTTGATCATTCCTTGTTTTTCTAATGATTCCACATCTTGCGTCACTTCGTCCACCGAAAGTGCCGTCATCTTTGCCAATTCCGCAATCGTCATCATAGAATCTTTGCAATTGTGAATGTGCATATCAATAATATCTTCCGAAGAACCGGATTCTTTTCGTTTCAACTCTTCGATTGTTTCTTCCTGGAAACGTTTTTTCTTTGTCGGATTCGGCTCCAACACAACGCCTCCTCCGATTGTCTCCATCGGAGAATAAAAACGAACAATAAATTTGTCTCCTCTTCGAAGTGCAATTTCCTCTTCCAATCGGAGTTGTACATATCCACTTTCTCCAGGTCCGATTTCCTCTTTATCAAGAAGCACGGCACGACAGAGCACTTCACTTGTTCCCGTAAACAAATGCAGTCTCGAATGATTTGTCAAGATACGCATGGAAGACGGTAAAATATTCATCTTCACATCAAGCATCATCGTATTCTTCATATTGTTTGGCGGAGCCAGCACACAACCCCTCTTAATCTCACTTTTCTTAATGTTGGAAAGATTGATTGCTACACGCTGTCCCGCATAGCATCTCTCTACCGGTTGCCCGTGTACCTGAATACTTCGAATCTTACACTCTTTCCCAATCGGATACATTTCCAGCGTATCTTCTTTTGTAATACTTCCGGCAAGAAGTGTTCCCGTGATAACGGTACCGAATCCGGACATACTGAATGCACGGTCAATCGGAAGACGCGGAATCGTATGGATATCTTTCTGCACCACTTCGTCTGCTGTCAAATGCTCAATCATATCCTTCAATTCCGGAATCCCTTGGCCTGTCGCTGCGGAAACTTTCATAACCGGAGCATTTTCAAGAAATGTTCCTGCAAGTTCTTCTTTCACTTCTTCTTCTACAAGTTCAAGCCATTCCTCATCTACAAGGTCGCATTTATTTAAAACAATAATACTCTTTTCAATGCCAAGAAGTCCAAGAATGTCCACATGTTCTCTTGTCTGAGGCATGATTCCCTCATCTGCTGCTATTACAAGCATAACGAGATCCATGCCGACTACTCCGGCAACCATGTTGTTAATAAATTTCTCATGTCCCGGGACGTCAATGATTCCGACTCTGTCTCCGCTTTTCAGATCAAAATATGTAAATCCGAGATCTATGGTGATTCCTCTTCTCTGCTCTTCTTCCCACCGGTCTGTATTTCTCCCTGTCAAAGCCTTGATCAATGTTGTTTTGCCGTGGTCAATATGGCCGGCAGTACCAATAATGATATTTTTCATATATGATAGCCTTTCTATTTACCTTGTAATAAGGCAGTTTTCTTCAAAAACGTTATATTCTTTCAATTGCTCCACAATTGTCTTAAAGAATCTTCGTTCTATTGTACGTAGATCGATCACAATACGGTCATTGATCGTTCTCGGAATCACCGGAACCGGAAGATGGCGCATCCGCTCTTCCAACTCTGCAGTGGTAATGCAACGCGGTTTTACCGTAACCGACATACTTGGAATCCGCTCCAAAGGAAGAGAACCTCCTCCAATCTGCGCTTCACATGCTTCTAATGCAATATCTGCATCCAATTTTGCTGCTTTCAACATACGTGCAAGCGTTTTCGCCTTTTTCGTCACTTCTTCCAAAGATTCCGTGATCATCCGAAGCACCGGAATATTCTGAATCGCCTTCTCTTCCGATAAATAGTCACGAAGCACTACGTCTAACGTAGTTGCCGTAAACTTATCGATGCGAAGTGCTCTTGTCAGTTGATTTTTTTTCATACGATCAATGTATTTCTTTTTGCCTATAATGATTCCAGCCTGCGGTCCGCCAAGAAGTTTATCCCCACTAAAGCAGACAACATCCGCCCCCGCCTGAATGGATTCTTGAACAGTAGGCTCATGTTCCAATCCGTATTTTGCAAGATCGATCAGAACACCACTTCCCAAATCTTCTACTACCGGAATATCATATTTTTCTCCAAGTGGAACCAGATCTGCAATCGGTACAGTATCTGTAAAACCTACGATCCGGTAATTGCTTGTATGTACTTTGAGAAGCGCGCTTGTCTCCTCCGTGATCGCATCTTCATAGTCCGTAAAATGCGTCTTATTGGTTGTTCCTACTTCCACAAGTTTCGCACCACTTTGCTCCATTACGTCCGGGACACGGAACTTTCCGCCGATCTCCACAAGCTCACCACGGGATACAACTACTTCTTTGCCTTTCCCCAATGTGCTTAATATCAACATAACGGAAGCCGCATTATTGTTTACCGCCATAGCTGCCTCGGCTCCGGTAATTTTACACAACAATTCTTCAAAATGCGAATAGCGTTCTCCTCGTTTTCCTTCTTCTAAACTATATTCCAAGTTGGAATATCCTGTGGCAACCGAAGCCACATACTTCATGTGTTCCTCACTAATCGGTGCACGTCCAAGATTCGTATGCAGAATTGTTCCCGTACCGTTGATTACCGGACGCATATCCGGTCTGTGTATACCGACCACATGACGTTCAATATTCTGCACGAGATCGTCGGTACGTTTTACTGCTTCTTCTTCATTATCAGACGATTTTATGAAGTTTCGCAGTGTTTCCATCTCCTCACGAATCACCTCTACAACGATCTCTCTGCTATAAAGACGAATCATATTCTGAATGCGCTCATCTTCTAACAACACATCCACTTTGGGTATATTTCGAAATAAAATATTTTTATTCATTTCCGTTCCTGTTATCTAAGGCGAATCAGTTTATCGCCTTTTTCTACTACCTTTCCTATAATAGATACTTTTGTATCCATCTTCTTCTCTTCAAATTCTTTCATGATATCATCCACTTCCTCAGGTGCCACACTGATCAGAAGACCTCCGGATGTCTGCGGATCATAAAGAAGATCAATAAATTGTTCTTCCACCTGAGTCATATCAACCTGATGACTGGAATAACCACGGTTTTTGTAAGCTCCTGCCGGAACAAGTCCCATTTTTGCATAAGAAATCGCATCTGTTACATAGGCAATATCGTGCACATTAATTTCAAATGTCACATCACTTGCAACCGCCATTTCCACGCAATGTCCCAAAAGACCAAAACCTGTAATATCCGTACATGCTGTTACGTGATGATTTTCCACTACCTCTTTTGCCTTTTTATTCAAAGATGCCATAGAAATGGTTACTTCTTTGATCGCCTCTTCCGAAGCCATCTCTGCCTTGATCGCAGTGTTCACAATACCATTTCCAATCTGCTTTGTAAGAATGAGTACATCTCCCGGTTTGCAACCGTAATTTTTAAATATTTTATCAGGGTGTACAAAACCGGATACACAAAGTCCGTACTTCGGTTCATCATCCTGTACAGAATGTCCTCCTACCAGTACAGCTCCTGCTTCTTTTACTTTCGCAGCGCCGCCCGCTAAAATTTCTCCAAGAACCGCCGGATCCAGACAATTCGGAAATCCAACGATATTGAGTGCAATCTTCGGCTCCCCGCCCATAGCGTACACATCACTCAAAGAGTTCGCTGCTGCAATTTGACCAAACATATAGGGATCGTCCACAATCGGAGTGAAGAAGTCAACCGTCTGAATCAGTGCAATGTCATCTGTCACTTTGTAAATTGCTGCATCGTCTGAAGTTTCTATGCCTACTAAAAGATTGTCATCATGGAATTTTGGCAGCTTACCCAACACTTGGGCAAGGGTCTCAGGACCTATTTTAGCGGCTCACCCTGCAGTCTTTGTCATCTGTGTTAATTTGATATCTGATTTCATATACGCTTCCTCTCTCCTTTCTTTCTATTATTAAGGCTGAATAATTTTTGAAGCACCGGACATTGTCTCCACAATGCTGTACATATTTGTGACAGAACCTACTGCAAGTTTATCTGTGAGTCCGTAGTAATTCAGGCATGTTCCACAAGTCATGATTTCCACTCCCTGTGCCTCTAAATGTTTCAAATCTTCCAAAGAGTCAGACCCCTCTGCTGTAAGGGTTGCCCCACCATTGTAGAAAAGCATTGCTTTCGGAAGTTTGTCTAACTGTGTAACTGCGAAAATAAATCCTTTGATCAGAACTTTGCCAAGCTCATCATTCCCTGAGCCCATACGATCTGATGAAATCACAACTACTGTGTTATCTTTTCTGTCAGATGTGCAATCTACCTCTTCTTCTGACGGAACAATTGCCCCATTCATCTGAATTGTAATCTTAAATTCTTTGTCTGCAACTTTCTCCGATGTTACAACTCCGCCTTCACTTGATGCCATCTTTGTCACATTCTGAACTGCAATCTCATTGTCTACTAACACTTCAATCACTTCAGGACCTGTAATCTCCTGCATCGCTTTTTTGGTTTTAATTACTGGAATCGGGCAATTGTCACCCATTGCATTTACTGTTACCATGTTTATTTCACCTTTCTATCTTTCATAAATTTGGAGATCCCACCTTCCACACTTATAGAAACATTCTATCACCGTTTCGACAAAAGGTAAACCTCTTTTTCACTCATAAAAGAGATCATAAAAGAGATTGCGCAAAATGCGCAATCTCTTACTTTTCTTCATACTCTGTTGTGCTGTCACGCACAATCAATTTCGGTTGGAAGGTAATACACTTTTTAGAGTTCACTCCACTGTCAATCTCACTAATAATCTGCTGTACAGCCTCAACCCCCATATCGTAAACCGGTTGGTTCACACTTGTGAGTGGCACATCTAATATTTCCGAAAAAAATATATCATCATATCCCACAAGAGACATATCTTTAGGTATCAGATAACCACAACGTTTTAAGCCATTATACACTCCATATGCCGACATATCATTAAAGGAAAATATTGCAGTCACTTTCTTTTGAAGTCCTAAAATATATTCCACCGCCTCCACTCCACTCTTTCTGTCATAATTTCCTTCATATATCAGATCTGGATCATAAGAAACCCCAAATTCCTCCAATGCTTCCTTGTATCCTTTTAATCTGTGCTGTGAATCTTCCAGTGCTAAAGGCCCCGCCACACATGCTATATTGCGATGTCCGAGTTCCAAAAGATGTTTTGTTGCCGCATATCCTCCGCTTCTGTGATTTACAATGACAGAACAACACTCTACTTCTTCAAGGAAACGGTCTATCATCACAAATGGAACCTTCAGTTTTTCCATCAGTTTCACACTCTCTAACGCTTTCTTCTTGTCACTATCCAAAGACATACAGAATAGAATTCCATCCACGCCTTTATCTGCCAACACTTGTATATACTCTAAATCTCTTTTATGCATATCATTTGTATTGCAAAGAATCAGATTCCATCCGTTCCTTCTGCACTCGTCTTCGACTCCTTTTGCCAGATTAGAAAAAAAGACGTTACTGACATCAGAAATTACAAGTCCGATTGTCTTTGTTCTTTTCTTTACAAGTCCTACCGCTATCTGATTCGGTCGATAGTTTAATTTCTCTACTGCATCAAATATGATGTCCTTTGTACTCTTTGGAATTTTGTAAGCTTTTCCGTTCAAAACCAAAGAAATTGTCGTTACCGAAAAGCCTGTATAGTTCGCTATATCTTTAATCGTTGTTCTCAATCCGATCTACTCCATCCCATAATTTATATAATGAGTTATTATACATTATTTTCCAATTTTAGGGTAGCTAATATCAAAAATTCGGCATAATAATCTTATATATTCTTTATATTTTTCTATTTCTACATATTCATTCGGTTTATGTGCCATATGTGGTTCTCCCGGTCCAAATAAAAGGACCGCCATCTCTTTGCATCTCCTGGTCAAGATAGAGGCGTCCGTAAAATAATTAATTCCAATCTCTTCCGGTTTCTCCCCCTCCTGCTCCAGACACTCCTTAAAATATTTAAGCCATACATTCTCTTCCACCAGTTCTATTGCCCTACGTTCATTCAAAACCTGCACATCAAATCCAACGCGACGCCCAGATTCCACATACAACTCTTCTCCTATTTTTTCTATTTTCTTTAAAACCATCTGTACATCCAAACCGGGAACCGTTCTGATATCCAGCAAAAATTTCGCACAATCCGGTGTCATATTCGGAGCAACCCCACCATTCACCATTGTAACCTGAACCGTTGCGTTCCCAAGAATATCATGTTCGAAACTTTCGATCCATTCCTTCAAATGAAGAAACATTTCTATTCCATATTCTATTGCATTACATCCCTCCCAAGGGTATGCTCCGTGACTTGTGATACCTTGAACAGAAATTTCTGTCCAAAGGCATCCCTTCTGCGCCACACCAAGGCGACATCCCGTCGGTTCTCCAATCAACAGGAGTTCTGCTTCCGGCATAGCATTCTGTTCTAATATCTTTTCCGCTCCGATTCCGCCTTTCTCCTCATCACACGTGCCTAAAAAGTAAATTGTATTTTCCGGCTTTTTTCCACTCATCCCAATTTCTCCTAAAAGATATACCATGGCCGCAAGACCACTTTTCATATCACTTGCACCTCTCGCATATATCTTTCCCTCTTTTTCTTTCGGAATTTTCGGATCTGTATCCCACTCTTCGATTTCACCATAAGGCACTGTATCCAGATGCCCATTCCAGATAACTGTCTGCTTGCTTTTTCCCGGAACCGTAGCCAACACATTGGCATGCCTATCATCAATATACTGTATTGTTACTTCTACATTATTTTCCTTCAGATATTGATAGATAAATTCCGCAATTTTGCATGCATTATCTTCACCATTTATGCTAGAAATAGAAAGTATTTTTTCCAATAACCACAATTCTTTTGTCATGCGCGTCTCCTCTTCTAAAAAGACTGCCCCATAACCAGGACAGTCGTCTTCTCCATTATTTTACTAACCAGTTTAAGATTCCTCTCCAAATCTTCTTATATTCAGACCATTCACAAAACTCTGGTGGTGCCCAGTGCGGAGCACAGTCTGAGGTAAACACGGCACTTCTTCCTTTGCCATACTCTGCAAATGCAATAAACGGATCTTCACCGACCAACACAGGAACACAAGACTCCGGTTTTGCGATGGTTTTATTATATCCGAGGACCTCTGGCCATTCTCCTTGAATCTCGGCAAGAGATTCATGAGCCTTTACCGTCACTGGACGAATTCCATCACAATGTTCCATTCTATCATCTACTGTCAACACTTCTACCGGAAGCACTTCCTGAACTGCCGTATCATGCCATTTCCCTTTTGCATCCACACCGGAGAATGTCAAATATCCTCCAACCATTAATAGCGCTCCGCCTTCCAAAACATAATCACGAATCACTTTTGCTCTGTCCGGTTTCTTGATACTCTTCGTAAATGTTTCAACCGGAAGAAGAAGTGTATTTGCTCCAATATCAGATAAAATGACACAATCGTAGTTCTTTAATTCTTCTACCGTATAAGGGAACGCTTCTGCCGCAATATGATTCGGCATAAATTCCACTTCATATCCCGCCTCTTCAAGCGCTTCCTTTAACCATTTTTCTCCCGTCTCATATGTTGACGTATAAAAACTGTCAAATCCTTTCACATGAGTTGTGTAACTCATCCATGATTCTCCTGCAAGTAGTATTTTTTTACTCATGATCTTCCTCCTTTTACTCTCTATTTTTCTCTACATTTGCTACGAATTTTGCCATCGTATGATTTAAGATAATGGCAAGAATTAAGATAAATCCTAAAGCTGCAAGCTGCCATACCGAATTAATATTTGCAATTTGAAGTCCTGAATTCATCATTGTAATAATTACAACACCGATCAAAACTCCACCTAAATGTCCGACTCCTCCTGCAACACCGATACCACCTAGTACCGCCACTGTAATTGCCTGCATTTCCATTCCTGTTCCGGCATCTGCTCTCGCTGTCATAAGCCATGAATTGTTAATAATTGCACTGATCGATGCAAGAACTCCTGCAAGTATATAGACATACATTCTGACTTTCTTCTCTTTAATTCCTGTATATTTTGCTGCTTCAAAATTTGTTCCCATCAAATAGACACGGCGTCCGAACTTCATCTTATATACAAGAACAAAGACAAGTACCGTTACCGGAACGACTACAAATAAAATCTGATTCGGTATACCAAACGTACTTTCTAACGACAACATTTTGAAGCTATCCGGGAATCCACTGATTGGAATTCCTCCTGTCAAATAAAGTGCAAGCGAACCATATATATATTGAGTACCTAATGTTGCAATCAATGCCGGAACTTTTGCTACTGCAACCAAAATTCCATTGATTGCTCCAAGTAAAACTCCACATACAAGTGTAATAATTGTAGCAGTAAAAATCCCCGCTCCATTCATGACAGCCAATCCGAAAAATACCCCTGACAAACTCATAGTCGAACCAATTGAAATATCGATTCCGTCACGTCCTGCAATCATTACAAGGGCCTCACCTAATGATAACAATGTTAAAGATGCCCCAAACTGTGTGACTTGCATCAAATTATTCATATCAAAAAAGTAAGGACTGATTAATGACAATACAATAAGTTCCACCACAAACAGCAACAGCAAAAATTTTGTTCTGCTCTTCGCAATAGAAAATGCTATCTTTTTCATGCTGTTACCTCCTTATTTTTCTTTCTTACTTTTCCACTTGTTACTGCATCAAACAATACGGAAATTACAATTAAAAGACCAATAAAACAATTCTCTAACAATGATGGAATTCCGAGTATTACAATGCCATTTTTCAAAAAGGCGATAAACAGAACTCCGGCAAGCGTACCTATTACACTTCCACGCTTTCCGTTTCCTTTTGCACCGGTTCCTCCAATTGTTACAGCTGCAATACAGGCGATTGGAAGATCCGAACCAATTGTCATCTCCACGCTCCCCATTCTCGCGATGTAAAGCATAGCAGCAATTGCCGCAATTCCTCCCGATATGCAATACGAGATCAACTTAATTTTCTTTACATTAATACCACTTAAGTTCGCTGATTGCGGATTGCATCCTGTCGCATAAATATAGCGTCCAAATCTTCTATACATAAGAAAATAATAGAAAACTGCATAGACAGCTATGATCAAAAGCAGTAATACCGGAATTCCTAAAAATTTTGCCCTGGACACTACAGCCCAACTTGGATTCAATCCTGTCAGCCATTTTCCACCAAGTAATGCAAAAATCACAGCTTTCCAAATATTCATAGTTGCAATCGTTACAATCATATCCGGAATATTAAACTTCGCTACTAAAAAACCATTTACAAATCCAACTGCGATTCCAATTCCAATAGCAGTAATTACAATTATAAAAATATTTACTTTTGCCTGAAGCATATATCCAATGACAATTGCGATAACTCCCATCACAGAACCAACGGATAAGTCAATTCCTCCCAGAAGCATCACAATGGTCATTCCAATACTTACCATTGCAATCTCAGCATTATTTTGAATGACTCGAATCATATTATCTACCGTCAAGAAATTTGGTGCTAATATTCCAAACAAAATAATTTCAGCGATCAGTAAAAGGAATGTGACATATTCTCTCCTTCCCGGTTTTGGAACATATTTTTTGAACACTTAGCTCACCCCCATTATTATGCTTCTTCGACTCCACACCAATCCAATAAAATAGATGCTATCATCTTTGTACAAATTACCAGCTCTTCTATTTCTACATATTCATCTGCTTGATGCGCCAGTCTCGGATCTCCAGGTCCAATATTTAATGTTGGAATTCCCACATTGCAGAACCATCCCATATCTGTATGACAGCAAATTCCTTCTACTTTTGAAAGTGGATTTACTTCCTTAGCACTATCTCTTACGGTCTGGAAAAACGGCTGGTCATCCAACGTTTCTCCGCAATCTGCATCAATCAACCATTCAATTTCCGGTACATTATCTTTGAGCCATGGATCTGTCATCGCTACCGCTTTTACATAATCTTCGATTTCCTTTTTAACCTTTGATCCAAGACCATTTTCGTCTTTCTCTGACGGCAAATATTGTGCATTAAAGGTCAATACCGCTCTATTTGCAAACGTCGTCGGGTATTCTCCCGCTTCAAACTGCGCGATGTGAATCTGACACGGAATCGGAAGATACTTATGTTCCTTTCTCACTGACCATTCTTTATTTAGTCTTCTAAAATGTTCTAAATAAAGAGATGCCTTATCAATTGCATCCACAGCTCCTCCGGTCCGGAAATCTCCCTGCTTCAGTTCAATATGTCCGGCCCTTCCTTCGATTGTAAGTTTCCCCCATAGAATTCCTCTACAAAGCGGTGCAATATTTAAATGTGTAGGCTCTGTTATCAGACATCCATCCGCCCGATACCCTTTTGCAACCAAGGCCAATGTTCCCATTCCTCCCGCCTCTTCATCTACAACAGTTCCTATCATTGCGTCTCCTTTTAACCGGATTCCACTTGCTTTGATTGCCTTTAGAGCTACTGTCATCGCAGCAATTCCGCCTTTCATATCTACTGCGCCTCGCCCATACAATTTATGATCCACAATTTCTGCCCCAAACGGATCTTTTGTCCATTTGCTTCCTCTTTGTACTACATCTATGTGTCCAGACATCATCATAGATTTTCCACCACCGGTTCCTTTTAACTTTGCAAAGAGATTTGGCCTGTCTTCAAATGTATGATCCGCATAATATCCCGGCTTTCCTTCATATTTTGAAAGTTCTTGTGCATTCGGATAAGAATATTCTGCCTCCATCCCCATTTCTTCCAGATATTCTTTTAAGACTTCTTGTGCCCTTCCTTCCTGCATATAATCTTTTTCTTCATCAAAATATGGATTCACACTTGGCTCTTTAATTAACTTCTGAAGAAGTGTTACTACTTCATCCTGATTCTTGTCAATCCATGTATAAACCGCCTCTTTTATACTCATACTTTCCTCCTATTCCGCATTCAGATTCAATGCATTTTTCAAGATATCTTCTTCTGTCACTGTTTCTCTATCAAATCTGGCAGTAATTTCCCCTTTATAAAGGGTAATAATATTATCACTCAGTTCCATAACCTCTGGTAAATCCGAAGAAATAACAATGACTGCCACGCCTGACTTTGCAAGTTCAATTACATATTTGTGAATTTCTGCCTTTGTCATAACATCAATGCCTCGTGTAGGTTCATCAAGAATTAATACTTTCGGCTCTTCAAGCAACCATCTGCATATCAAGACCTTCTGTTGACCTCCCCCACTCAGACTATTGACACTGATATTCTGATTTGGTGTCTTAATACTATATTTCTCTATATTATCCTGTACCGTTTTCTTTTCTTTTTTCTTATCGATCATTCCAAACTTATTGGAGAGATTGTCCAAAAAGGACACGCTCATATTATCTCTGACCGGATGAATATCAAATAATCCTTGTGCACCTCTATCCTCCGGTACGTAAAAAATTCTGTTCTCAATGGCTTTATTAATTCCATCTCGCGTAATGTCTTTTCCTTCAAATAATATTTGTCCGCTCTGAGCATTCGTTTCTCCAAAAATAGCTCTCGCTATCTCTGAACGTCCCGCACCAACAAGTCCATACATTCCCAAAATCTGCCCTGGTTTTACTGAAAAAGAAATATCCTGATATGTATTCTCATAAGAAATATTCTTCACTTCCAGTATTGGTTTTTCCCCTTGATCATGAGGCTCATAAACACTCATATTTATCTTTCGACCCGACATTGCCTGAATGATCGTCTCCTCGCTTACCTCCTGTGGAAGAAGTGTTCCGGTAAGACAGCCATCTCTCAAAACAATAATATCGTCTGAGATTCTCAAGATCTCCGGAATTCTATGGCTGATGTACATAATACTTACGCCACGTTTTTTTAAATCCGCTATGATTTCAAATAATTTTTCCGATTCATTATGGCTTAAAATAGAAGTCGGCTCATCTAAAATCAGAATCTTACATTTCTTATATATTCCTCTTGCAATTAAAACGAGCTGTTGGTTTCCAATCGATAATTCACTCATTGTAAGATGAAGAATATCTTCCGACAACCCAACCAACTTCAATGCTTCCCTAGCCTCTTCATACATCCTTGTCCACATAATCGTCTTGTTACGGCTAACCACTTCGTTTCCCATAAAAATATTTTCAAGAACAGACATATCCGCAAAAATATTAGGTTCCTGATATACAATCGATATTCCATGCTTTACGGCATCAAGGGGTGAATGTAGCTGTAATTTTCTCCCCTCAAAATAAAGGTCTCCTTTATCATTTTTCAGAGCCCCCGCAATAATCTTCATCAACGTAGATTTCCCGGCTCCATTTTCACCTATTACAGATAAAACCTCTCCTTTTTTCAGAGAAAAACTTACATTTTGAAGTGCCTTAACGCCTCCAAAAGACTTACTTATAGATTCTGCTCTTAAAATAATCTCTTCTGTCAAAAAATCATCTCCCTCCACAAAAGGGAGTCGAACCATACGATTCGTCCTCCCCTTTTCACTCAATCCTAGAAGTCAAAATCGTTAACATTATCTTTTGTAATAATCAACGGATCACCGAGAAGTAATATTTTATTTTCTGCATCCCATGTTACCGGATTTGATATTCCTTTGATTTCATTAACTTCCTCAAATTCTTTGCCCTCTGCTACCATTTTCCCGGCCCATACAGTCAGATATCCTAACTCTTGAGCATCCCATAAAATAGATTCCTCCATAACTCCTTGTTCAATGAATGGTTTTACAGTAGCAGGAGAACCATAGCCGATTACTTTTACTTTTCCGGCTTTTCCCTCCTGTTGTACAGCCTGTGCTACTCCAGGAATTGTTGAAGAGGCAACAGCTACAAGACCTTTTAAATCAGGATATCTTGTCATCAATTCTTGTGCCTGTTTTAAAGCCTGTTCACTACTTCCGCCTTGTGTATATCTGATATCTACAATTTCAATATTCGGATATTTTTCCTTTTGCTGTTTCTCCATGAAAGAAATCCATGTATTTAAGTTAGTAGCTGTTGATTCTCCTGAAACAATTCCGATCTGACCTTTTTCATCAATTTGAGCTGCCAACCGATCCATCAATGTTCTTCCTAATGCTTCATCTGTTGCCTGTGCTACATAAAACTCACGTGTACTATCTGGAGCGTCTGAGTCACTCGTGTAAACAGGAATACCTGCTTCCTGTGCCTTCTCGATATATGGGTTTGTAGAAGAACTGTCTAAAACAGAAAGCGACATTGCATCCACACCCTGTTTAATTAAACTGTCCATAATTTTTACCTGCTCTGTGGCACTTGCCTGGGTAGCTCCTGTATAAAGGAATTCTACCCCTAAATCTTCTGCCGCCTGTTGACCGCCTTTTTCCATCGCTGTAAAATATGGAATTCCGATTAACTGTGGAACAAATGCAATTTTTATTTTTCCATTGTCTTCCGTTTCCTGCTTGTTTCCATCATTCTCCTTTTGTTTTTCACTGCTGCTTCCGCACCCCGCTAGCATTCCCATTGTCATTGTTGCTGCCATAAAAATTGCAACAGCTTTTTTCATCGTGTTTTTCATTCTTATCCTCCTTTTCTTTTTGGTAAAACGTTTTTCCAATTGTGTAAAAAAAATAAATCTCTTTATTTTTTTCTTGTAACTTGATAATAATACAACTTTTTATGTTTGTCAATATGCATAATATTAACATTTTAATTATTATTTTTAGTGCATAATGCATAATTTTCTTTCTTCTTTTATATTTATCTTCTTCTTTCCTCTTTCAGTAATGTTTAAATAAATCGTTTTTCCATTTACTGTTCCGCTTTTTCTTTACTTTCCTCCCCTTCTAACCTATAATAGTATAGAAAATACAGATAGTTATGAGGTAATATATATGTGGATAGCAGATGGCTGGAAAGATTATGAAGTAATAGACTCCTCAAAAGGAGAAAAATTAGAACGTTGGGGTGATTACCTTTTGGTTCGTCCCGACCCACAAGTGATTTGGGATACGCCAAAGACTCACAAAGGATGGAAGAAAATGAACGGACACTATCACCGCAGTAAAAAAGGTGGGGGCGAATGGGAATTTTTCGACCTCCCGGAGCAGTGGCAGATTCACTATAAAAATCTGACTTTCAACTTAAAACCGTTTAGTTTTAAGCATACCGGGCTCTTCCCGGAACAGGCAACCAACTGGGATTGGTTTTCCGAAAAAATCAAAAAAGCAGGGCGTCCAATCAAAGTTCTCAATTTATTTGCCTATACCGGAGGCGCCACTCTCGCGGCTGCGGCTGCCGGAGCTAATGTTACACACGTTG
>OFMJ01001120.1_pt1 | contig 21577 bp, 22 predicted proteins | sample 1541801 | NCBI WGS metagenome assembly OFMJ01 (sample SAMN04209234, study PRJEB22552) | human gut metagenome | biome: gut; material: feces | host: Homo sapiens | place: USA: Oklahoma
CGGATTCCCACCTCACGCATATAATCGGTTAAATCCTCTGCCATACGCTTTGTCAGCGTAGTCACCAGCACCTTGTTGTGTTTATCCGTTTCCTTTCTGATTTCACCGATCAGGTCATCGATCTGTCCTTCCACAGGGCGCACGATAACCTCCGGATCAAGCAGTCCGGTAGGACGGATAATCTGCTCCGTACGCAGCAGCTCATGCGCCTCTTCATAAGCGGAAGGCGTTGCGGACACAAAAAGCAGCTGATCAATATGTGATTCAAACTCTTCAAAATTCAGCGGCCGGTTATCCAACGCGGAGGGCAGTCGGAAGCCATAATCAACAAGCGTCATCTTCCTGGAACGGTCGCCCGCGAACATTCCTCTGATCTGGGGAATAGTAATATGGGACTCATCTATCATAATCAGGAAATCATCCCCGAAAAAGTCAAGGAGTGTCATAGGCGGTTCACCGGGCTGCGTGCCGTTCAGATGTCTGGAATAGTTTTCAATACCGGAGCAGAACCCGGTCTCACGCAGCATCTCAATATCAAAGTTAGTCCTTTCAGAAATACGCTGTGCCTCCAGAAGCTTGTCTTCTCCCTTAAAATACCGGATACGCTCTTCCAGCTCCTGTTCAATATTATCACAGGCTATATTTATCTTTCCCTGGGAAACCACATAATGGGAGGCGGGGAAAATAGCGATATGCTCCAATGTAGCATGCAGCTTCCCGCTCAGCGGATCCACCTGGGCAATCCGATCAATCTCGTCCCCGAAAAATTCCACCCTTATCAGGTAATCGCCGCCCTGCGCCGGATAAATCTCCACACTGTCCCCGCGGACACGGAAGCAGCCGCGGCTTAAATCCATATCATTTCTGTCATATTGTATGTCTATCAGTTCCCGCAGAACCGCATCCCTGTCCTTCACCATGCCGGGGCGCAATGAAACAATCATGTCCTTGTATTCATCCGGGCTTCCCAGACCGTAAATGCAGGACACGCTGGCCACCACAATGACATCCTTGCGCTCCGCCAGCGATGCGGTAGCTGACAGGCGCAGCTTGTCTATTTCATCGTTGATGGAGGAATCCTTGGCAATGTAGGTGTCTGAGGAAGGGACGTAGGCTTCCGGCTGGTAATAGTCGTAGTAGGAAACAAAATACTCCACTGCGTTGTTTGGGAAAAATTCTTTGAATTCTCCATATAACTGGCCTGCTAATGTCTTGTTATGGGCAATAATCAAAGTTGGCTTATTCAGGGCCTGGATAACATTAGCCATGGTAAAGGTCTTACCGGAGCCGGTAACACCAAGTAATGTCTGAAACTGATTGCCTTCCTGAAAACCTTTCACCAGTTCGGCGATGGCGTGGGGCTGATCACCGGTTGGTTTATATTCTGATACTAATTCAAAATGATCCATATTTTTCTCCATATTGTGCAAATCTATTACACTAAGTTTAAAGGATATTAACGCATTTTATTGCTAAAAAAGCATTTTAAAACGCATTTATTTTATAATACAATCCAGCGACCAGACTTTTTGCTACCCTCATGTTTAATCTGTCCAGATTCAACCATCTTTTTTATAGTTCTTTTCACACTGGATAATGAAACTCCTATTATTTCTGCCATTTGAGGTTGACTGATATTTGAATTCATTACTAAAATATCAATTATTCTTTTTTCAAGCAAAGTTTTCTCATACCCAGTTGAATTTATCGGTTCATTTATCGGTTCATTTTTAATTTTTGAACCGTTATTTCCCTGTGACAATTGCTTCTGAACGAATAGCAATATTAAAATCGTTCTATCCGGATTATACTGCTCTTCAATCACTGGCGTTTCCCAGCCCTGTGATTTCCAAACATCAAAAATATCTGGCACCCCACTACCAGCACGCTCACCGATTCCAATGATATTAAACATCTTCATCAGCGCACTCCTCGCCAAACATCAAAAGGCCTGCCCCGGTTGGACGAATCCGTTTATCGGTACGTGATTGTCTGGCAGCCCCAATCTGCTCTAAATACTCTGCATCCGAAAGTTTTTCCCACACATGATTTGGGCGCAGCGCTGCATGTCTGCTGCGATAGGCATGTATGGTATCCAAGTTTAAATCACTGATTTCCAACTCATCCAACACCTTCATATCCGATGTTTCTTCTGTCTGATCTCGAAGCATGGCACGCACTTCACCTGGAGTGCAATGATAATCACCCTCTCCATTTCGTCGGAATGTTCCGCCAAATAAATTGTCATTCAGGTAAACCGGTTTTTCCTCACGTGTTGCCTGTGGCACATGAATAGCCATAACAACATCGTCATGAATCTCATATGCTTCTACATCCTCATCGGTAAGCAGGTTAATACTGACCTTCTTTCTATCATTGATTACATTCCAGAAATCCTTTTTCAATTTTTCAATATCTTTTAAACCGGTTGTTGCAAAACTACCATCCTCACGCTCAATTACACCAAGCAGAATTACCCCGCTATAACAGTTTGCCATGGTAGAGTACGTATCCCATAAGCTATTTGGCAAACCGCCTCTTGCTTTTTTTGCCTCCAGGCGATTATTTTCCCGATAATCATCAAAGAGTTTTATATCAAAATCCATCTATCTTCACCTGCCTCTCTTCTATTTTTTCAACAAATAATTCTCTCATTTTCACTGTTCCCAAATTCATCTAACAATTCCTTCGATAGATTTTTCAACAGTTTTTTCGCACATCTAACCTCTGATTAAATTCGCTACATGCGTGTAGCGAATTCATATTGCGCTCCATATACGTTCCATATCCGTTTTATAGTCAAAAGAATAATCATATATTGTAATTTTGTAACAACTGCTCTATCTTAGTTTTTAACTTTTCTATTGTAATAACATGCGGCTGCGCTTTTGTTATTCCTGTTTCAATAATCTTTACATATGCTTCTTCTATATCTTTTGCATGCTGTACGGCTTCTATTTCATCTATATAATGTTTAAATATTTCCTCAATTTTACACTCAAATAAACATCCATATATCTCCATGCACTCTAACAACAAGCGATAGTTACTTTCCTCTCCCGAGATTATCATGGCACACTCAGTTGCATCTCCCCGACACTCGCATTTAATCTGCGGTAACTCTCCTTTCAGAATAAGTGTATTAAAGATAACGCCAATCCCAAATTACCCATATATATTCCATTTATGCCCTTTTATCAAAATTTTCTCATACTTAATTTTCCAATCCGTTCTCCTATCATTATGCTGATAAATAAGGGTTCTTCTCCTAAACTTTACAGTTTGCTATTACTAATTTACAAGGCATACATTTTACTATCTCCGGATGTTTTATCCCAATTTTTCTGGTTCTTCAATTTTTCCAAATCTAAATCCATACGAGATAATAAAGATAAATAATATAACTTCTTAGCAGGAGACAAAATACTCCACCGCGTTATTTGGAAAAACTCTTTGAATTCTCCATATAGCTGGCCTGCCAATGTTTTGTTATTGGCTATGATCAAGGTTAGTTTATATTCTGAAACTATTTCAAAATGATCCATAAAAGTCCTCTTTTATGAATACATTAGTTATTCTCTTCTTCATAATCAGTAATATTCTTCTTACGTAAACCTCATTATATCAGAATATAAAAACAAAGTACAGAGAAACATCGAATGTTTGTTCTATACTTTGTTTTTATTTCATCAACATATTTACAACAGCTTTTTTAATTCTGCCTCTGTATCAGTAAAGTGATATAGTTCATACTCTTCATATACAGAAGGTCTACTGATAGTAATAGGTGTAATTTTATCATATCCAAGATAATACTAATTCAATTATCATCTATTTCTTTGTTCCATTTGGACGAAAGCTTCCATAGCTGGACGAAACCCTATCATTCCATAGCGTCCTTCCGCACATAAAAGGTTCTGCGACCAGTTCCGCATTTCACAATGACCTCCTCATCAGTAAGTCGTTTCAATGCTCCCAGCACAGCAGAACGGCTTCCGCTGGGACAATCAGCAATCACTTCTGCGCCGGTAAACTTACCAATTTTTCCGGTCACATAGGCTTTTACCACATCATAGACCGTGCTTCGATTACTGTCGGATACCAAACCTACTCTGGCTTCAAACTCAGTATAGCAGGCAAGAATCATTTGAAGCATATACTTAATGAATGGCGTGGGATCATTCTGTTCCTCATGCCATCCTGCATCAATGCATTCCAGTACACCGTAATAGACATCTTTGGTTTCCTCTATCTTCTTTTCAACACTGATATACTTACCCACTTCATAGCCATTTTGATAGAGAAGTAACAAGGTGAGCAGTCGGCTCATTCTTCCATTTCCATCATTAAATGGATGGATGCACAGAAAGTCGCAGATAAAAGTCGGAATCAGAATCAGAGGGTCTATGACCTCCATGGCCAATGTCTGACGATAGCTTTCACAGATGGCCTCAATCGCTGGTTCTGTTTCATAAGGGGCCAGCGGAATAAAGCGTGTCACTACAGTTCCGTCTGGTTTTGTCTCATTGATATAGTTCTGTGTGTTCTTAAATTGACCGCCATATGACAAGCCGGCATGTTTTAATAAATCACGATGGGCGTCCCAGCTCCACAGGCTTCTGCCGCACATATAGTTCCTGCTTTCCTTTATATTCATGTATTTTTGCAACATAAGTAAGAATTTCGCTATCCCACATCCGGTCTGCCAGTTTCATATAATCAAATGTTCTCATATCCGTACCCGGCTTTGACAGAATCTTTTCGTCCAGCCTTTTACCCTTTCGTCCATATTATAGTTTAATATGGACGAAATATTCAATAGGTAGATGAAAAAATAAATGGACAGACTCAGTTATGCAAGAGCCCCCTCATATAGCTTTCATTAACCAGACAGCCCAGAAAGCAATGGCACAAGAGCAATACATATCGAGGCTTTTTTCTTCTCTGGCAACAGTTCAGCGCACCATCCTGAACCTTTACAATACTACTTATAAAATTTCTTTCTGATCTTTCTCATTTCTTTCCAAACATTATCCCCATAATTACTTACCAAAACAGTAATCATGCCATTATTAGGATTATATTCAGAAATAAAACTCACACCGGGGTCACAGCCCTGAAAGTAAACAAAGTCTTTGCCACATGGATTGTCAATAATCCATATCCCATAGCCATAATAGCCTTCTTCGGCATCAATACCGTCCCCGCTTTGCTTAGTAAACATTTTTGAGAGAAGCTCCTTTGAAATAAGTTTTCCGCTCAATAAATTCGTCCAAAAGCTAAGGATATCTTTTACCGTGATAAACGCTCCCCCTGCGCCTGTTCCATTTACATCAACAGAAAAAATATTGGTACGGTAATCATCTGTGTCAGCACAATAAATATAATTATTTGCACATTTTGCCGGTAATCTGTCCAGTGCATAGTAACCCGTTCCGCTCATACCGCATACATCAAAGATATTTGTCTGCAGATATTTGTCAAAATACATTCCCGTTACTTTTTCAATTATTGACGCAAGCAGCACATACCCTGAATTATTATATTGGAATTTTTCACCCTTCGGATACATCATAGGCTTCTCTATAAACAACGGGAGCAGGTCATTGTTATGTCTGATTTTGTAATTAGGAAAATCAACCCATAAATCCTCGTATTCGTCCATAATGCTTTCATCAAAATAATCCGGGACTCCCGAAGTATGATTTAATAATTGTTCTACTGTCACATCTGCATCTATATCGTGCAAATCAATATCCAGCAGTTTTCCTAATGTATCATCAAAATTCAGTTTCCCTTGTTCAATTAACTGCAAAATGGCTACCGCAACAAAGACTTTTCCTGCTGATGCGCTTGCAAATTTTGTTTCCATCGTATTTGGAATTTCATTGGCCAAATCAGCAAAGCCTGATACATTTTCTATTATCACCTTACCGTCTTGGACAACGTATATATTCCCTCTGAAATTACTGTCAATTATTTCTTTTATATCCATAATCCACCTCGCTGAATCGCTTGATTTTATCAATCCTGTTCTTTCGAAGCCTTCGAATAACCGCTTCGTCCTCAACTTCAATTCTTTTCTTCAATATTTATATAAAAACAGAGCTATGATACCGTACCCATTGTATCACAGCCCTGCACGGCAAACACGTGCGGCCAACAGTTTACTGCCCATCCCCCAGCTTCCCGTTCATTACTTCAATCGCCTTATTCAGCTGGTTATCCACACCGTCATTATAATAAGCTTCCCCGTCAAACTTCTCCTCAATATCCGGTGCAATACCGATTTTATGGATATTGTTCCCATTCGGGGTATAATAGTTACTCACGGTAAGCTTTACAGCCGATCCATCGGAAAGGGAAATAATCCGCTGCACAATACCCTTTCCAAAGGTCGTTGTGCCCACCAGCGTTCCGATTCCATAATCCTTAATCGCCCCGGCCAGGATCTCCGAAGCACTGGCGCTGCCGCTGTCAACAAGGACTACCAGCGGCTCCTTCATCTGGTTTGTTCCATCGCAGGTATATTCCGTCCTTTTCCCGTTCTTGTCTTCCGTATATACAATCAGGCCTTTGGGAAGGATCTCGCGGGCGATATCGCAGACCGTGTTCAGATTTCCACCCGGGTTTCCTCTCAGATCAAGAATCAGCCCCTTCATTCCCGAACCGCGGCATACTGCCAGGGCTTCCGTAAACTGATCCAGGGTTACCGTGTCAAACTCGGTAATCTGGATATATCCGATGTTGTTGTCCAGCATCTTCTGGTTAACAGTAGGGCTTTCCACCTTTCTGCGCACAACGTCAATTTCCAGATAGTCCGACTCACCCTCTCTGATAATGGTCAGATGCACCGTAGTGCCTTCCTCGCCCTTTACTTTGCTGACTACCTGCGTCAGCTCCAGTCCCTGGACCTCTTCCCCATCCACCTTATAAAGAAGATCTCCTGCCCGCAGCCCGCTTTCCTGGGCGGGCGTACCTTCGATAATCCCCGTCAGGCGGGGCAGGCTGGTGTCCGCATCAATGCCGATATAAGCGCCGATGCCATAATAGATACCCTCAGTTTTGTCCTGCAGCTCTTTCAGTTCCTCAGCTGAATAATAAACGGAGTAAGGATCTCCCAGAGCTTTAACCAGCCCATCGTACACGCCTTTTTCCAGTGTCTGTTCGTCCACGCCTTCCAGATAATACTTCCCTATGGTATCCTCCAGCAGCTTCAGCTTATCCATAGTCCGCTGATTGGCAACAGTATCGCTGCCTGTGTTTTCCGCCGCGCTCTGTGACGCTGCCTCCTGCGCTCTTGACGCCTGAAACAGATTCCAGGCGGAACGCCCCATGAAAACACCGCTTAAAATCAGCGCTGCCGCCAGTACTCCTGTAACTATCCCTCCCAAGAAGCTTTTCTTATTACTCATCGTTAACCTCGATTCCTGCGGCTGTCAGGCCGTTTTACTAAATGTTTATCCGTCAGTGGCTCCGGAAAATAAAAACCGGGCTGCAAGCTTTATCCGCTGCCCCCGCCCGGTTCCAAAGTTTACGTCCTGTTCTAGTATATAGTAAACTATTTTAAATAATTCCAGGGGTTTACATATTCCCCGTTCAATCTCACACTGAAATGCAGATGAGGTCCGGTGGAACGTCCCGTGGAGCCTACCGCTGCGATCTGCTGTCCTTTGGTCACCGTCTGCCCCTGGGAGACATTCAGTGAGGAAGCATGCATGTAAATTGTATAAAGCCCGTCCCCATGGTTGAGCATGACGTAATTTCCCATGGAGCTGTTATATGCGGCGCCCACCACGGTTCCGTCATAGGCCGCCAGTATCGGCGTGCCGCTGGCCGCTGCAAAATCCACACCGTTATGGAACTTCTTCACACCAAGCGTCGGATGGATTCTGTAGCCGTATTCATCTGAAATCCTTTTATAAGAAGTAAGCGGGAACTGGAACATGCCTCCGTCATAGGTCACCTTCGGCTTATTTAATTCCTCCAGCTGCTTTCTTTCCGCCGCTGCCGCCGCTTCCAAAGCGGCGATTGTGGAATTCTGCGCCGCAATATCCGCTTCATATTCCTTGATGGCAGCCTCTTTATTGCTGATATCGCCCTGAAAAGCAGTAATCTGCTGTTCCTTCTGGCTGATCAGCGTTTCCAGGCCGGCTTCTTCCTTTTCCACCTCAGCCTTGGCCTGCTCCAGCACCTCCTGCTCTTCCTCCAGCGCCTTTTTACACGTTTCCACCAGTTCACGGTTCTTCTGGTACTCTTCCAGCTGCCGCTGGTCATATTCATTCATCTGCTCCATGTAATTGGCATTGTTGAGAAATTCCCCAAAGCTCTTTGAAGCCAGCAGCATCTCAATATAGTTACTGCTTCCCCGTTCATAGGAATACTGGATGCGCACCTTCATGGCCGCATACTGCTGCTCCTCCCGCTCAATGGCTTCCTCCAGCTGCTTCTGGGTCTCCCTGATTTCCTCTTCCTTTTCAGTAATCATGGACTTCAGCTCATTTATTTTAGACTGAATCTGTGCAAGATTGCCATCCAGCTGCTTTACATATGCCTCCAGGTCATTTTTGGAGTTCTCCAGGCTGTCTACCATGGCCTGTATATCCGACATTGTGGACTGAAGCTGTTTTTTCTGCTCCTGTGCCTCCGTTATCGCAGATTCCTTTTCCTTAATGCTCTGCTCCAGTTCGCTGGAGGTTGCCGCTTCGCTTCCTATTTCCGGAAAAAACCAGGAAAAAAGAAGCACAAGGCAGAGCAAAAGACTGATATCTCTTCTGTTCTTTATCATATTCTCCACCGCACCGCACAGACAAACCGCTTCGTCTTATCAGACACGCAGATGCTTGCGGACCGTAATGAAACTACCCATGAAACCGATGCCCACGCCAACGATTACTATGACCGGGGCCAATGTTGTAAAAATTGTATTTACAGGCAGGAAATGCAGCAGATTAGACAGTACGGAAAATTTGGTCCCTATATAATCCACAACCTTATTGTATAACACATAAATCGTTCCCAGAGGGAATGCGGATCCGAGGATACCTATCAGGATACCCTCAATTACGAAGGGCGCCCTTACAAAGAAATCCGTCGCTCCGATATATTTCATAATACTGATTTCTTCCTTTCTGACAGAAATACCAATGGTAACAGTATTGCTGATCAGGAAAACAGAAACCAGCAGCAGGATCAGGATAATGCCCGCCGACACATATGCCACAAGTGCATTCACACCCGTCAGGGTGGTTGCCGCAAGCTCCGACTGGTTGACCGTCTTGATCTCCGGTATGGTGTTCAGATAATCCACCAGCGCCGCCTGCTCCGCGATATCCTTCATATAGATCGCGTAGCTGGCCGAATTCTCAAGGGGGTTATCCGGGAAGCCGTCAGAAAATTCCTCAGGAATCCAGTTTGCCCTGTAATAATCCCAGGCTTCATCCGCAGAGGTAAATTCCACCTTGGACACCTCTTCCCGCGCCTCTATCTTATCCCCGATTTCCTTCATCTGCTCTTCCGTGGTACCCGGCTGGAAGAAAATCGTAACCGACACGCCTTCCTCCGCCGTTTTCACAATACTCTGGAAGTTGGCAATCACCGCATAAAACAATCCGAAAAGAAACAGGCAGGCGCTGATAGTCGCCACTGAAGCGAGAGAAAACCATTTATTACGGAAAATATTGATAATACCCTGTTTCAGCGTATAAAAAAATGTACTAATTCTCATCGATATAACCACCTTTTTCTTCGTCGCTCACGATGACGCCTTTCTTCATCGTAACAACCCGCTTACGCATTTCATTTACGATTTCACGGTTGTGGGTTACTACTAGTATTGTGGTTCCCCCTTCGTTGATTTTCTCCAGAAGCTTCATGATTTCCCAGGAGTTCTTGGGATCCAGGTTTCCGGTAGGTTCGTCGGCAAGCAGGATGGGCGGCCTGTTGATCAGCGCCCTGGCCAAGGCCACTCTCTGCTGCTCCCCGCCGGAAAGCTGCTTCGGCTTTGCCTTATATTTCCCCGCAAGCCCCACGGTCGCCAGAATCGCCGGGACATTCCGTTTGATTTCCTTTGTGGGTACCTGGATGATCCGCTGTGCGAACGCCACGTTCTCATAGACATTCCTGTCCTTCAGCAGACGGAAATCCTGGAATACGATCCCCAGGTTCCTTCTGTACCTTGGTATCTGGCGCGGCTTCAAATCCGCCACGCTCTGTCCGTTCACCAGAATGGTGCCGGAGGTGGGCGTCAGTTCCCGCAGCAGAAGCTTGATGAGGGTGGACTTTCCGGAACCGCTGTCACCCACGATAAAAACAAACTCTCCCTTTTTTACCCGCAGGTTCACTCCGTTCAAAGCAGGAGCGCCCGTCGAATAGCTCTTGCTTACCCTGTCAAGAACTATGACGGAGCCGTCATCCTTAATTCTCCTTTTTGTCTTCCTCGTACCAAAAAGTCCCAAAACCTACACCTCGCTATCCCGGCGGCCTAAAAAACGGCAGCCTAATATTCAAACGTTTCCATGTACTTCATATATTTTACAACCATCAACGCGATCTTAAAGGTAATGGCATCCTCAAACACACGCAAATCAAGACCGGTGCTCTTCTGCAGCTTATCCAGGCGGTATACAAGCGTATTCCTGTGGATAAACAGCTGACGGCTTGTCTCTGATACATTCAGGCTGTTTTCAAAAAATTTATTGATTGTGGTAAGCGTCTCTTCATCGAAATCATCCGGGCTTTTCCCGCCGAAAATTTCCTTGATAAACATCTTGCAAAGAGGAATGGGAAGCTGGTAAATCAGCCTTCCGATACCCAATTCATTGTATGCGATAATGTTTCGTTCGTCAAAGAAAATTTTTCCCACATCCAGCGCCATTTTGGCTTCCTTGTAGGAGCGGCTCACCTCTTTGATTTCCTTTACTATGGTTCCGTAGGCGATACGCACGCCCGCAATTCCTTCTTTTTCCAGAAAATCGTCAATGGTCCTGGCCGCGCGTTCGATTTCCTTGCCGGCGTCAGCCTCCACCAGTTCCTTTACAACGATTACATTATTTTCATCCACTGCCGTGATGAAATCCTTGTTATTGCTGTCAAAGCTGCCGCGCATCAGTTCCAGGACATTGCTGTCCCTGCTGTTCTCCGATTCGATGATCAGCGCGACTCTGGACACGTCCGTGGGAATATGAAGCTTCTTCGCCCTGCTGTAAATGTCCACCAGAAGCAGATTGTCCAGGAGCAGGTTCTTAATGAAATTATCCTTGTCAAACCGTTCCTTGTAAGCTACCAGAAGGCTCTGGATCTGGAAAGCAACCATCTTCCCGATCATGTAAACGTCCTCGCCGGAGCCTCCGATCACAAGGATATATTCCAGCTGCGCTTCATCAAAAATTTTGAAAAATTGGTAACCCTGCACTTCCTGGCTGTCTGCGGGGGATCTGGAAAAATCCTGTGCAGCACCCAGACAATTGCTCATTTCCTCGGATGTCGTTGCGATCATTTTGCCGTCCACGTCAACGACACACAGGTCAACCCGTGCGATGCTGCGCAGCCCGTCAATTGTCGTCTGTAATACCTGATTTGATATCATATTCTTACCCCACTCCTTCTCTATGCAATTTCCACAAACGTTATGGCCGCCGGAAAATTGCCTATTGTAACACCCTTTTTCCATTTTAATTGAAAACCACAAAAAGATCCATAGGAAACTCAAAAAATTTATGCACTTTTGAGCTTTTTTTTCATTTATCCTATTTTTTACCTTCTGGGCAACCTAAACAAAAAAAGACAGGCTCATTCACCCGTCCATTTTCTTATTGTATTCATTCACATTATGTGCAAAAGCCCGGTATACCAGCTTGCGCTTCAGCCGCGCGAACAGGGAGGGATTCTGCACCCAGGTCACCGCTCCAAAGGGGAGGGAAACCCACAGCTCCGCATTAACAAAATGTCCATAGTCATGCATCAGATAAAGATCCTCCGGCCACGGCATTCTGGATATCACCACATCCGGCGCCAGGTCGTTAAGTGCATTAACAAGTCTTTCCGGCTGGTTCCCAAAATCTTCATAGGCGCCGCAGCCCCGGATCAGGAGATTATCCTGATATTCGGAAATGATTTCCCCAAGCACCTCCAGATTGTCATGGGTATCCGCCAGAAGATACACACTGTTGCGGTTTCTGCCAAATTTCTTCAGAAGCTCCCGCAGATAAACCTTTTCGTCAATCTCGCGGATTCTGTTCCTTCCGGCTATCCCTGCTGCCTCAAGCACATCCGGTTCCGTACAAATCGTCATGTCAACAGCCTCCAGGCACTCCCTCAGCTGTTCATCCTTGGATGCCTGCGCCAGGTTGGAACTGGAAATATACGCAATCGTATTAAGCGCCCCGTTGTGCAGGAAGCTGTCTGTATTGCGCAGCGCTTCGCGCGCCCCGTAATCATATAATTTAATTCCTAATATCGTATATTTCTGCATACCTTCACCCTGACAAAAAATGCCTGTCCCCGACATGATATTCTGCAACACCTGCAGTATATCCGCTTCCTTCGTAGGCTTCCCCAAAAAAGCCTACAGGAATAAGACCGGCACCTTCTGCGCACAGACCCCCCAGCCATTATCGTTCCGCCGGCACGGCCGTCCTACAACAGCTGTCCGGCAGGCGGCCTTTCGGTCCGCACATAACCTACGCCCTATTATAACAGATAATATCCAGGCGCGCAACGCGCCTGTCTTATGCGGGCGTTTTATAGAAAAACTCAGTACCCGTGAAGGGACTGAACAGGTACAGGATTCGTTACAGCTTACCCCCGGCTGAGAAAAACGTTCAGCAGCATGTAGGCCAGGCAGACCACAATACCTATTACCAGCGGCACGCTTACCAGCCTGCCCTTTTTCTTCCCGCTTTTCCGCTCCTGCAAAAGCCACGCCGCATATTCATCCCGTCCCTGGTTCCTGCACAGCCATACGAGCACGCAGGCTGCCAGCGCCGTACATACTACGGCAATAACCAGGTATATGCCGATTAACGGAAGCATATCCTCGGCGGTAACCGCCGCCTGCGTCTGCTGCAGCCATACCTCAGGCATAAAATGCTGGTAAAAATACATCAGCAGCACCGACTGGGCATTGAATATCACATGCATCAGAACGGAGGACCACAGGCTTCCCGTAGCTTCAACAAGCACGGCCATGGCAACGCCCAGGGCAAACGCGTAGGGCGCCTGGTTAAAATTCATATGCATCAGCCCGAAAAGCAGGGAAGACAGAAGAACCGCTCCCGTTACGTTCCCGCTTTTCAGATAACCTCTGTATACTACGCCTCGGAAACAGAACTCTTCACAGAACGGCCCGAACAGCGCCATCATGAAAAAGGTCAGCCAGAAGGGAAGGTTCATCACCTCATTGCTGATGGAAGTGACGGCATTGTCCACAAAAAGCATGCTGATCGCATTTAAAAGCGTCGTCAGCGGCTGCATCAGAAAGGTATAGAGGATAATCATCAGCACTGAAGATATTTTCAGCTTATGAAATCCCAGCACCCGGTTCGGTTTTTCTTTGGAAGCAAGCAGGGCAATTACCGCGGGTACCGCCAGTATCAGCTCGCTTACCAGGAGATTGACGGCCATCCCCATCTGATACACATTCTGCAGCGCTATCAGAACCCCGACCACCGCCAGATGCAGCATTATCACACCCAGGAAATACCAGTTTACTTTCTTGTAATTCATGCCCTGCTCCTATTTTATCTTTCTGATGGATTTTTCCGTAATCTCAATGCGGCCGTTTTTCAGCAGATGGCCCACCGCTCTTTTGAATTCATTCTTGCTCATATTGGTCTCTCTTTTAATGACCTCCGGCGAAACCTTGTCGTTGAAGGGAAGCACGCCGTCAAAGCTTTCAATCAGCCTCATGACCTTATCCGCATCCGTTTCTATGATGAGATAGGCTTTATCGCGCACGCTCAGATCCAGCTTTCCGTCCTCATGAACAGCGATAACCCTGGCCTCCACCGTATCTCCCACCTTTAATTCCCCGTACATTTCCCTGGGGGGAATCAGGGCGGAATACTGATTATCCACCGCGACAAACGCACCGAACTGGCGGCTGATTTCATAGAGATGGCCGCTCACACGGTCATCCTTATGATATGGGCTGTCCGTTTTCAGATAATGATAAATTTTCATGGTTGCGCACAGACGGCCGCTCTTATCCACATACAGCGCCGCAGGAAAGCTTTCCCCTTCCTGGACGCGTCTCGTCTGTTCCTTGAACGGCAGAAAAAGGTCCTTTTCCAGGCCCCAGTCCAGAAAAGCGCCCAGCTTTCCCGTCTGAGCCACAGTCAGCACTGCCACCTCGCCAAGGCACAGGCCGGGCTTTGTGGTTGTGGAAATCAGGCGGTCCCTGGAATCCCTGTATACAAATACGGTAATCCGGTCCCCCAACCCGCAGCCCTCCGGCACCTGTTTCCCGGGAAGCAGAACCTTGTCCTCCCTGTTGTCCTCCGGAGCCAGGTAAACACCGAAATCCACCTTTTTTACAACCGTCAGCTCCTGCATTTTTCCTAATTCAATCTGCATAATTTTCCTCACTGCTTCTGTTTTCTGAACTCCACAACCGCATAGGGCTGTCCTGCCCCGTCACACAGGGATACCTTCAGCGTATCCTCCTGTTCAAACACCTCAGGCACAATACAGTCATGGAGCAGCGCGGACTTTCTATATTCCGCACGCATCTGCCCGATGGAAAACCCTTCCGGCAGATAGTCCTGGGCCATATAAATATACTGCCCGTTATTTACATGATGATTACTGTCCAGATGCTGTTTTCCTACCGTAAAGGAGGGCATTTTCCTGCCCTCTCCCTCCAGGCTTATCTTGCGCGGCTCATAATCCATGGGAAGCTTTGGCTCCGGCACATAGGCCTTCACCATTTCCTCCGTGGGACGCGCAGGGCGCCCGGCCTTCAGATCCATCAGGCTCCAGATAGAGTTTGCCCTGATAATGCGCTCCCCTTTATCATCCTCCATAAAAAAGTTACGAAAGCCCATGAAGCCTCTGAATTCATAGGGATATGTGCCAATGGTTATATTGTCACATAATTTCGGGTATCTGTCTATCACAATCTGCCAGTAGGACATCACCCACACAAGACTGCGTTCCTCAAGATAATCAATCCCCACACCAAGCTGCTCCGAATGGAACGTGGAACAGTCCTGAAAATAATCTACAATAGACGCTATGCTCAGCTTCCGCTCCGGGTCCAGCTCGCTGTATCTGACTTTGCTTTGAAATGTATACACTTATATCTTCCTCCTCCGGAAACCGCTGTATGCGGCTATCCGGTTTTCCGGTCTGAAATTTTATTATAACTCAGGATGCCGCGAGATTCAATGTCTGTTGTTTTGGGGAAATAAAGTCAAACCTCTTTACGGGCAGGGGGAGTCTCATATTTCCGGCATTCCCTGATTATACAAAGATATTCAGGCCGTCAACGCTTTCCCCTGCTGCTAATTTATCCAACACGGATTCGCCGCAGATCTTTTCATAGATAATTCCTACCCTGCTGTCCAGCGTGGCTAATTTATGTGCCTTCGGCACAGGGAGCCGCATTTCTTCCATCAGGCAGGCATTGTCATATTCCCTTTTTACCGCATCCACAGGGCAGCCCGGTATAAACAGCTTGCACACCGTACCATCACCGCAGTCAAAGACCTCCGCAGTTGCGCCTCTTCCTATCAGCTTCATTTGCTCCTCCTTATGTAAACCGGATGACAATGGCATGTAAACCGGGTGATAACAGGAAACTCTTTGATTAAACAAGTCGACGGATATCATATTCCACAGGCCCGGAATAGCCGTCCTTTGCCCAGACGGCGGCCAGGATCGTTAAGAACCAATCTGTTTATACCAGCCAAAGGCCGGAACGCCGGAGTATTTGTCAGTTGGTTATTATACATCATAACAAAAAATAATTTATTAGCAATATAATAATCCAATAAAATCCTCCTCCGGACCGGCAAATATCATTTACACAGCAAAAAGCGGCGGAAAAACCGCCGTTTTTTGTATACAGGATCAATCTTTTCAACCGGAATACCTGCCTTTTACCCATTTCTCTTCAAAGCCGCAGAGAATTTCCATTCGTCCCTTATACCGCTCTTTTTCTCTGTAAACATCTGTAATATAAGCCCCTATCTCCTCATAGGGCATACGGTAGCCGAAGGGATCTCCCGGAAACGGCAAATGGTCGGAAAAACCCAGCGTTTCCAGCCCCTTTCTGAAGGCTTCCTGCGCATAATCCTCCGCCGTGCCGCCCGCATGCCTGCAATATGCGGTGTGTGTATGGTAATTTACCAGATAATTTACCGGATAATTTTCCGGCCAGTCTGCCAGATGCTTTTCGGGATAATTGCCCGAACCATCAAATTTTTCCACATCATTTTCTCCCTTTTCCTCTCCATCTCACTACTGTTTTGCCGTAAAATACCTTAAATCATTTTTCATTGCACATCATATCATAACCATATATTTTTGCAAGGGTATATATAGCATATCGTATCTTACTAATTACAGGAATACACTCTATGCTTTTTATATAAGGAGGTGCATTTTATGAATGAAAAAGTAATGATACAGGTTCATGAAAACATAAAAAAATACAGAAAGCTCAACAATATGACCCAGGAAAAGCTGGCTGCGGCCCTGGAAATGGATCCCCAGTACTACGCCCAGCTGGAGCGGGGAGAACGGAATTTCTCCCTGGAAAAGATTGTGAAAATCTGTTCTGTCCTGCATGTGAACGTGGAGGACATTGTGGACATCACACCGGTTGAAAATTCCGGAAACGAATCCCCGGCCCGGAAGCTGGAACGTCTGCTGCCTCTGATGGACACCCTGTCGGAAAAACAGATGCTGGTGCTGGAAAAATTCATTAAAGAAATCCTGCCTTACCTGAAATAGAATTTATAAAAAACAGGATAATAATGAAACACACAGGAATCATGTAATCTGTGTGACAGATAAAAATTTTTCGAAAAAGCCCGGTGGATTTAATCCACCGGGTTAACTGCTTCACCCCATAGGCCGGAAATTATTTTTCCATTAATGAAAATTCCATTCCCGTATACACCCTCACCGGATTTCCCCTGACTATCCGGCTGTGCTCCCTCCAGGCCTGGTTTTTCTGCTCTGCCGCCCTTTGCCGCTTCAAATCCGCCAGCCTGGCGTCTATTTTCTCCATTGCCCGCTGCTTATTCCGGTACTGGCTCCTTTCTTCCGTGGAAACTGCCGTAATCCCAGTAGGAATATGAACTATTCTTATGCCGGTTTCCACCTTATTTACATTTTGCCCGCCATTTCCGCCACAGTGGAATTTTTCAGTACGATAGTCCCCGTCTTCCCGGATATTTTTACTATCTGTGGAAACTCCTTCTGCAGCGCTTCAAAAATCCTGCCCGCCGCCAGTTCACATTCCTCCGGCCCCTGCCCCGCGCTTATCTGAAATATCACCTGTTATCACCTGCCTTAAAATTATATACCGGCTTCAGTATCTTCTCAATTTCCGCCGTATCCCGTATTTTTTCCCGGATATCCTCTATAGAGCGGTATGCAAAGGGCGCTTCATCCAGGGTGTCCGCCGCGATGCAGCTGCTGTAAATCCCTTTCATCTCTTTCCGGAAGGCCGCAACCGTATATCTCTCTTTTACCTCATCCCGCCGGATTTTTCTTCCCGAGCCATGAGGCGCTGAAAAATTCCACTCCGGATTTCCTTTCCCGGTTCCCAGGATTATGCCGTCCCTCATATTGACAGGTATGACTATCTGTTCGCCCCTTCGCGCGGAGATAGCCCCTTTTCTCAGAATACGCATTCCCTCCGAAGCATCAAAATAATTGTGGACGGAGGAACGGGCTTCCTGAGCCTTCAGCTTCATTCCCTTCATGATTTCCTCCGCCATAATCTCCCTGTTCAGCTGTGCGTAACGCTGTACCGTAAGCAGGTCATGCAGGTAATCCTCCATAAGCTCACCCTCCAGCCAGGTAAGAGGATAGGGTGTTTCTATCCCACGCTCCTTTAAAAGCGCCGCCCCGGCTTTCACATAATAGTCGGTCACTTCCTTTCCCAGGTGCCGGCTGCCGGAATGGATCCCCACATAGAGATTTCCTTCCTCATCCCTATCCGGCATAATTCTCACTATGCAGCCGTCGCTCACCTCATTATTGCATATCATCTCAATCTGCGCCTTTGCGTAGTCCTCCGCATCGTCTGCAAAAATCTCCGCCTGCGCATATTTTCCTGTTATCTTTTCCATATATTTTTCTGTCTCCATACTTCCGTTTTCTGATTTTGGGCGCAAAAAAAGCACCTCAACAAGAGGTGCCGGATTGCCTTACTATATATGAACCGTCTATTCTTCTAAATACGAACCGTCTATACAGTCCTGCCAAGAGTAAGAGCATCTGCGCCTTTTGCCTTTTGTCTCATATATTCTGTTTTCCCTTTTGTTATCCGCAGCATGGCAATCACTCCTTCCTTTTAAACATGTTCGTTGTTACACAGCTACTTTAACATACCTTATGAATACTTGCAATTATTAATGCAAAAAATTTCCCTTAATTTGGGGACTTTACAGGACTATCAAAATACGGGGCAAACCATTCAGAACCAACATTTTTCTTTCAGCTATAATCATATTATTCCGCCTGCCTGAATGAGTATAATACTGATTCCGAATATGTTTTAGCGCAATCATACCCTGCACCTCATTATCTCCCTCAACAGGCAACTCATATGCCTCATATCTGTTTAACGAACAAAAACCTCAGTGAATATCTTCACTGAGGTTCCTAACAGGGCTACAAGGATTCGAACCTTGAAATGACGGAGTCAGAGTCCGTTGCCTTACCGTTTGGCGATAGCCCTATCTGTATTTTGTACAAGCTTTTTTTGCCGCTTGCAAGAATAGATTATATATGATTCCCTGAAATAATGCAAGTACTTTTTTCATAATTTTTTAAAAATTTTTCAAATTTTTTAATTTCAGCAAAAAGCGCTTTAAAAATACTCTTTCCGCCAAAAAACACCGCCGGATTTTCCGGGCAAACAGCCTCCGGCGGTTCCAAATGAGAGCCGCCGGGGCCCTTTTCAGGGCTTAAACCCGTTCTTTTATACTTCAAACATCAAATCGCCATAGGTAGGGAACGGCCAGTCCGCTTTATCCACCAGCATTTCCAGCTCATCCGCAGGCGCTCTCAGCGCTTCCATGGCAGGCACCACCACATCCTTATAGCGGAATGCCTGCGCTTTCACATCTTCCATGGCGAAGGCCGCCGCCTCTTCTCTCTGCAGCACCTCCAGCGCTTCCTTCATCTCAGTAAGCTTGCTGTTCACCCTGGACAGAAGATCCGCCTGCACAACAGGCTCCACGCCTGCCGCCTTTACATCAAGCACTGTTTTTGCCAGCTTCTGGCTGTACTTTATAACCGCAGGGATTATCTGCTTGGAAGCCATGTCAATCATGGTCAGCGCTTCAATATTAATGCTCTTCGCATAGGTCTCATACTCAATCTCTTCACGGGATTCCAGCTCTGCTTTGGTAAAAATATGAAACCGTTCAAACAGCTTCACCGTTCTTTCCGTAGTCAGGGCGCCTGCCGCTTCAATCATGGACTTGATATTGGGAAGTCCCCGTCGCTCCGCTTCCTTCACCCATTCCTCAGAATACCCGTTTCCATTGAAAATAATCCTGTGATGCTCGGTCAGATACTGTTTAATCAGATCATGCACGGCCATGTCGAAATCATCCGCTTTTTCCAGAATATCCGCCGCTTCGCAGAAAGCCTCTGCCACAATGGCATTCAATGTAATATTAGGGCTTGCCACGGAATCCGCGGAACCCACCATACGGAATTCAAACTTGTTCCCCGTAAAAGCAAAGGGTGAGGTCCTGTTCCTGTCCGTGGCATCCTTGGGGAGATCCGGCAGCGTGGATACACCGGTCATCAGTTTGCCGCCCAGAAGGCAGGACTTGGCTTCTCCGGTCTCAATCAGCTGTCTTACCACATCCTCCAGCTGCTCGCCCAGGAATACGGAAATAATAGCCGGAGGCGCTTCATTGGCTCCAAGCCTGTGATCATTTCCCACATCAGCAGCGCTCTGACGAAGCAGATCCGCATGGATATCCACAGCCTTCAGGATACAGGCCAGCACAAGCAGGAACTGGATGTTTTCATTGGGTGTCTCGCCGGGATCCAGCATATTCATGCCATCATCCGTAGTGATAGACCAGTTGTTGTGCTTACCGGAACCGTTCACGCCCGCAAAGGGCTTCTCGTTCAGCAGGCATCTGAGTCCATGACGTTCCGCCAGCTTTTTCATCGTTTCCATTATAATCTGATTGTGGTCTACCGCAATATTGGCCGTTTCATAAATGGGAGCAAGCTCATGCTGCGCCGGAGCCGCCTCATTATGCTGCGTTTTGGCAGTGACGCCCAACTTCCACAATTCAATGTTCAAATCCTTCATGAAAGCGCCCACGCGCTCCCTGATAACGCCGAAGTAATGATCCTCCAGCTCCTGTCCCTTAGGCGCCGGCGCTCCGAACAGCGTACGGCCTGCGAAAATCAAATCCTCTCTTTTCAGATATTTCTGGCGATCCACCAGGAAATACTCCTGCTCCGGTCCCACGGAAGCCGTTACCTTGGTAGCTCTCGTATTCCCGAACAGCTTAACAATACGCAGCGCCTGCTCCCCGATTGCTTCCATGGAACGAAGCAACGGTGTTTTCTTATCCAGCGCCTCGCCCGTATAGGAACAGAAGGCAGTAGGAATACAGAGAATCACCCCCGTGGCATCCTCCTTCAGGAAAGCGGGAGAGGTAATATCCCACGCCGTATAGCCTCTTGCTTCAAAGGTGGCCCGCAGGCCTCCTGAGGGGAAGGAAGACGCATCCGGCTCTCCCTTGATCAGTTCCTTTCCGGAAAACTCCATCAGCATCCTGCCGTTTTCATCCGGATGACCGATAAAAGAGTCATGCTTTTCAGCCGTAATGCCTGTCAGCGGCTGGAACCAGTGGGTATAATGGGTCGCGCCGTGTTCTACAGCCCAGTCCTTCATGGCCTTCGCCACAATGTCCGCGGTTGCAGGGGAAAGCTCCCCGCCCTGGTCCATGACCTTCTTCACCTCTTTATATACATTCTTGGGAAGACGCTCTCTCATAGTGCCCAGGTTGAATACGTTTTCGCCGAAAATTGCTTCAACGTTCAAAACTTCGCTCATTTTATCCTCCATTCCGCCGCCGCGAATTACGGCTTTCTCACTAAATTTTCACGCCCGCAGTCCCGCAGGCATCCCGCATCCGTTATGTATGCGGTTCCTGACGGAAACCGACTTTCCACCTTCGGAAAAAACAAAGCTGCGCCGTTGCCATAACTCCCCGCCTTCCCCGGATTTTCTGCTGCCCTTATCACAAAGTACCGGCAGCCCGGGTTTTTTCAACTTATATTATCACAACTTTTTTATACTTGCATTAAAAAAAGATGTTGGGGTCAAAAGAGTTTGTAAAAACTCTCTGACCTACCATAT
>OFMJ01001121.1_pt1 | contig 21559 bp, 17 predicted proteins | sample 1541801 | NCBI WGS metagenome assembly OFMJ01 (sample SAMN04209234, study PRJEB22552) | human gut metagenome | biome: gut; material: feces | host: Homo sapiens | place: USA: Oklahoma
ATTACTTCGTAACCGCTCGCGCGCAGATTGCACAGTTGTGCAATCTTTTTTATTTCATATCTTTTAATGACTGAAAGAGTTCCATATCCTCTTTTCTCACTTTTATATTGGATGTATAGGATTTCCCCTCCGGGGTAATGACTTTGACTTCTAAAACGGAGCCTTCGCGAATACCGTTCTGTCCAACGGCTCTTAGAAAATCAGGTACTTTTGGATGGCGGGAGACAAAACTGCTCCACATGGTTTTTAATTGTAATAATTTCATTGGATTCATTTTCTTACCTCCTGCTAATATAGGTCTGATAAGGATTATAGGTTCCTGTAAGTAGATTGGCAAGGGGAAATTGCACAAATTTATACAAATTTTACCATATTTGACCCTATATTACATCTTTTTGAAAGAATATAATGGAAGATGAGAAAGAATTGTGATAGGATATGACAGACGCTTTTTTTATGGCGGATGTAAAACACATTTGAAAAATGGTTTATAGGGTGAGAGGTTATGCAAAAGAAAATATCGATTAAATCACGTCTGACAGTGCTGCTTTTGTTGTGCTGGCTTTTTCCGTTAGCGCTTATTGTGGCATTTAATTTCTATTATATCAACAGCAATCATTTTGATAGTAAAATTTCAAAACAGATTACACAATTAAAGTACAATGACCAGACAACGATGGGAAGGTTAAATGAAGTAATCCAACTTTCCAGGGAACTGTCGTATGATGGAAATATTGTGTCTGAATATGAAAAATATGAAAATGGGGAAATTCCGGACCGGATACTTCTTACATCATCTGCATATTATTTAAACGACAAATATAGTCGGGAAGATGCAGTACAGTCTGCCATACTTTGGTTTAGTGCAAACCCGGAAAATCTAAACTGTAGTACATACAATGAAAGTGTAAACGGTTTGTACAAGCATGTGCTGACATACTGGGAGGAAGATCACAAGTCCATATTGAGCTATGCGGATAAACTCGGCACCTCTGCCGGGTTTTATACTTGTGGCCGGCGTCTGTATTTGGTGAGAAATGTTTACAATTCTGATTTTGATAAGGTGGCCGTGCTTGTATTGCGGATGAATCAGACATATTGTTTTGAAACGTATTCGGCTTACGAAGAGGATGCTTCGGTAACGCTTCAGGTGGATCAGTGTGTACTGCAGCTTACGGGAACAAGGGTTTCGGAAAAAGAAACCGGAATTACAGAAATGGGAGGAAGTGCCGGGTATTACTGGAAAAATGGTACATTGCGTTTATATCATCGCATCAATGCGGGAGACTTAAAGCTTAAGATACTCGTAAGGTTTGATGATAGTGTTGCTTTTTCGCCATTTTACGGATACCGGGAGATTTTGATTGCTATGGTGATTTGTCTCATACCGATTTTGGTTTCGCTGTTGCAGATTTTTACAGAACATGTATCAAAACCAATTGAAAAAATCATGGAAAGTGCGGAAGAAATCAAGAAAGGAAATCTGGGTTATCAACTGGATTATGAGCCGGAAAGTAAAGAATTTCAGTATTTAGTCAATGCTTTTAATCATATGTCTGAGAAGATAAAGGATTTGTTTGACCATATTTATGAAGAGGAGCTCGCGCTTCGGGATGCAAGGATCATGGCATTGCAATCAAGATTGAATCCACATTTTATGAATAATACATTGGAAATCATAAATTGGGAAGCCCGGCTTTCCGGTAATGAAAAAGTATCCCAGATGATCGAAGCTCTTTCTACGATTATGGATGCGGGCATTGACAGAAAGCATGAACCGGAGGTAACGCTGGCGGAAGAGATGATTTATGTGAAGGCATATTTCTTTATTATATCGGAGCGTTTTAGAGAACGTCTGGAAGTGGTGAATAATATGCCGGAGGAGATTATGAAATATAAGGTGCCGAGGCTGATTTTGCAGCCGGTTATTGAAAATGCAGTAGAGCATGGTGCCGGCCGTCGAGGGACAAGAGTAATCGAACTGAGCGGTTATCGGGAAGGAAAGTATTTGTATCTGGAAATTGTAAATGAAGGAAAGCTTGAAAAGAATGAAGAGGATAAGATACATAGACTTCTGGAGGAAAATTATAACCGGAGAACAGAGTCTTCCGGAAGTATGGGTATTGCAAACGTAAATCAACGTCTGGAGATTCTATACGGAACACCTTGTGGGCTTGAAATTGAGCAGGCAGGTGAAGATTATATTTGTTCCAGATTAACAATACTGGTAGAAAAGGATGATTGAGAAAAGGGAGGCAAACGATGAAAGGAAAAACAGTTTCTTTAATAGTTATAGGAATATTGATTTCTTTTTTGATAGTTGGATGTGGGACGAAAAAAGGGTCTGAGGGCAATCTGAAAGAAGAGTTGTCACTTAGTGTCATTACTACATTTGCAGGAGAAGACGGAAATGCACAGAGGTATAAGGGTGCGATCAGTGCCTTTGAAGAAGAGACAGGAGTGAAAATCAATGACTCGTCTGCAACGTCGGATGAGACATTTAAAGCGAGAATTAAGACAGATTTTCAGGTGGGATCAGAGCCGGATGTACTGTTCTTCTTTAGCGGTGCAGATGCCAATTCGTTTATTGAAGAAGGAAAGGTTGTTTCCATTGATACGATTCGGAAAGAGTATCCGGACTATGCCGGAAATATGGAAGATGATTTCCTTGTTCCGTCTCTTGTGGATGGAAAGAAATATACAGTTCCGGTAAATGGATACTGGGAGGCCATGTTCTGCAATCAAGAAGTAATGGATGCGGCGGGAGTGGAAGTGCCTGGACCGGATTATACGTGGGATGAATTCTTGGACGATTGTGAGAAGATTAAAGAGGCCGGATATACGCCCATTGCAGCAGCCCTCGGTGAAATTCCGCATTATTTGTGGGAATACAGTATCTTCAATCATACGGAACCAGAAACTCATCGGAAGATTCCAAAAGATGTGAAGACAGGGAATGGACCGGCATGGATAGAAGGAATGAAGGATGTGAAGGAATTGTATGAGAAAGGATATTTTCCGGAAAATACACTATCTGCAAAAGATGATGAGACATTTGCACTTTTTACAAGTGATAAAGCCGCATTTCTGATTGATGGTTCGTGGAAAGTAGGTGGAATTGTGTCGGCTTGTCAATCGGATCCGGATGACGATTCTACTCTTGACCGAGAGAAGCTTGATAAATTTACAGTTACCTACGTTCCTACAATGGGCAAAAGAAAAGCAACCGATTTGATTGGTGGACTTTCTATGGGATATTACATTTCTACAAAAGCGTGGGAAGATGAAGCGAAGCGTGAAGTGGCAGTTGACTTTGTGAAATATATGACTTCAGATCAAATGGTAGCGGATTTTGCGGAACATACAGCATCAGCATTGAAAAATGCACCGGATGTAAATCCGGAAAAATTTAATTCGCTTCAGATGAAAGCAATTGAAATGATGGAAGGGGCAACATCTCTTACGGTAGCGGCTCAGGACTTTTTTGACGGAGAATGCAGAGAGTCTACTTTTGACGGCATGCCCCGGATTGTAATGGGAGAGGTAAGTGCTGAAGATGCAGTAGCAGAAGGAATTTCAGAATATACAAAACAGACTGCAGAATAAGAGAGAATCAGAGGATGGGAAGATGGAAATAAATAGTGCAAACAAATTGTTTAAAGTAGTAATTATTGATGATGAGCCGATTATTGTGGAAGGACTTTCCAAAGTTATTAAGTGGGATAAGTATGGGTGTCAACTTGTAGGTACTGCATTTGATGGAAATGAAGGAATGGAACTGATAGAAGAGAAGAATCCGGATATTGTATTCTCTGATATTGCTATGCCCGGAATGCAGGGATTGCAAATGATTGCAGGACTGCGTGTAGAACATAAGGATATGATGATCACGATATTGACAGGATACAGAGATTTTGATTTTGCGCAGATGGCGATTAAACTTGGCGTATGTAGGTTCCTGTTAAAGCCGTCGAACCTTGCAGAACTGGAAGAAGCAGTACAGTATATGGTAGATACATTGAAAAGTAAGGAAAATCAGGAGCATGCATCTTTGAATACGGAGGAAATTTCGGGAGCAGAAGAGGAAAACCACGGTACAGCAGGAAGTTTTCTTGTAAAGAATGCATTGGAGTATTTGGAAGAACATTATGCCGAGAGATTGACGCTTGGTGAACTTGCTGAAAAGATGTATGTAAGTCAGTGGCATTTAAGCAAACTTTTGAACCGCCATACAAAGAAGAATTTTAACGAACTTTTAAATGAGACAAGAATATGCGAAGCAAAGAAATTATTGAAAGATCCGTCACTTCGTGTTGGAGATGTGGCTGATATGGTAGGTTTTTTTGATATTGCCCACTTTTCTCGTGTATTTAAAAAATATACGGGAATGTCAGCTAATGAGTATCGGAATAAAAAGCTCGGATAGATAAAGATTTACTTATCATACCATCTGATGGGGTAACATTTATAAAAAGAAAGAGAGGGTCAGAGGTTAGAGAAAATGAAATATACGTATAAAGACACAATCAAGGCATGCTATTTGGGAAATTTTCTGCAATCATCCGGATCGGTATTTGCTATTCTTTTTATTCCGATCCGTTCTCTTTATGGCATTACCTATACCCAGTTTGCAGTATTGCTTACGATTAATTTTATCACACAGGTTGTCAGCGATGTGCTATTTAGTAAGCCGGTAGAAAAATATGGATTTCGAAGGTTTGCGATGGGAGCGCCGGTGTTAAGTTGTATCGGGATGCTGATTTTTGCAGCGGCACCGGCGCTGTTTCCGAACAATCCCTTTGTAGGATTTTGTATCGGAATGTTTGTATTTGCGGCATCTGCAGGTTTGCAGGAACTGCTTTTGAGTCCGATTTTGGATGCATTGCCGATACCGGAAGAGAAAAAAGGAAAAAGTATGAGCATGTTGCATTCCTGCTTTGCATGGGGACAAATTGTAAGTGTTTTGATCACTACATTGTTTGTCTATTTTATGGAAAAAGAATATTGGCAGATTATTACTTGTTTCTGGGCGGTGGTTCCGCTTATCAGTGTGTGGCTCTTTGCAAAAGTTCCGCTTTATGAAAAAGTGAGTGGGGAACAGAAGATGAAAGTATCGGAGCTCTTGAAAGACAGAGTATTTCATCTGATATTATTGGCGATCATTACAGGCGGATCCGCAGAAGTTGTGATGGCACAATGGGCATCCGCGTTTATTGAGCGTGGAATGAATCTTCCGAAGATCCTGGGGGATATGATCGGTGTGTGCGGTTTTTCTTTCATGCTGGCGATGGGAAGAACGGCTTATGGAATATGGGGAGATCGGATTTCCATTCATAAAGTAATGATTGGAGGCGCTTTTTTGGGAACAGTCAGTTATATGATCGCAGCGACAAGTGGGAATCCTTATGTAGGAATTGCAGCCTGCATTGTAACAGGACTTTTTGTCAGTCTTTTATGGCCTGGAAGTGTTGTAGTTGCTTCCAAAGCATTTCCGAAAGCAGGAGCAGCAATGTTTGCCCTCATATCTGCAGGTGGGGATGTGGGAGCGTCTGCGGGTTCTTTCGTGATTGGAAGCGTGGCAGATATGGTAACTTCCAAAGGGGTCACAAATGCACGCTGGCTTGCGGGGCTTAATACAGAACAGGCAGGACTTCGAACCGGTCTTTTGATTGCAGCGTTATTTCCGGCAATGTGTGTTGTGGTGAATGTGATACTAAAGAAAAAGATGCAAAATCGGGATGGAAATCTGTGATATTGTGTAATACAATAGCAATATAAAAGAACGATTTGAAATGGGGGAAGAGACATGATTTACAGAGAGTTTAAAGACATAAAGTTATCTATGCTCGGTCTTGGAACAATGCGATTGCCGTTGTTGGATGGGGATAATTCTAAAATTGATGAAAAAGCAACGGCGGAGATGGTTGATTATGCCATGGAGCATGGTGTCAATTATTATGATACAGCATGGGGATACCACGAAGGAAATTCGGAGACTGTCATGGGGAAAGTGCTTTCTGCACATCCGCGGGACAGCTTTTATCTAGCAAGTAAGTTTCCGGGATATGATTTAGAGAACTTCAAGAGGATTGAGGAAATTTTTGAAAAACAGTTGGAAAAATGCGGCGTGGACTATTTTGACTTTTATTTGTTCCACAGTGTGACAGAAGAAAATATTCATGGGTATCTGAATCGGGAATACGGGCTTTTGGATTATCTGTTAAAGCAGAAAGAAAATGGAAGGATCCGTCATCTTGGATTTTCTGCACATGCAGACTGTAATGTCATGAGACGTTTTCTTGAGGCATACGGAGAGCACATAGAGTTCTGTCAGCTTCAGATCAATTATCTGGATTGGACCTATCAGAAAGCGAAAGAAAAAGTAGAACTTCTGGAAGAATATGATATTCCGGTATGGGTAATGGAACCTTTACGGGGCGGGAAACTTGCTGAATTGTCTGTGGAAGCAGAGAAAGAGCTCTCGGAACTTCGCCCGGATGAGAACATCCCGGCATGGGCGTTTCGGTTTCTTCAGACAATTCCAAATGTGAAAATGATTCTTTCCGGAATGTCAAATTTCACACAGTTGAAAGAAAATGTTGCCACATTTGAAGAAGACAAGCCATTATCGGAAGAGGAGTTAAAAGTAATTTTAAAAATTGCAGATGGTATGATGGGAAGAATGCTTCCTTGTACAGCCTGCAGATATTGTATCACACATTGTCCGAAGGAGCTTGACATTCCAAGACTTCTGGGAATCTATAATAACAATCAGTTTTCGGGAGTAGGGAACATTCAGCCGGCAGTCTTAAAAAATGTGGAGAAAGAAAAGTGGCCGTCAAAGTGCATTGCCTGTAGAAGTTGTGAGAAAGTCTGCCCCCAGGGAATTAAAATATCGGAGGCAATGGCAGATTTTACAGAAAAGTTGGAAAAATAAAGTATTGTTAAATTTTGAAGCAGATTTATGTAAGGATTTTACATAAATCTGCTTTTTTCTTTCAGATGTTCATAGAGTTTTAACGGAAACTTGACCTTGGCATGATAGTTAGAAAACTTGGCAGTTGTTATAATGACCATGTTTGAAAAAACAAGAAAACGTGAATGAAGATATGAAAGGAAAAGAATATGTTAGAACTTATGAATGTCAAAAAGTCTTATGATAATGTGACAATTTTAAATGATATTAATCTGGAAATTGAAGACGGTGAAATCGTTTCGATTCTTGGACCCTCAGGATGTGGTAAGACAACTCTTCTGAATCTGATTCTTGGAATTACGGATGCGGACAGTGGGAAAATTATTTTCAATGGAAAAGATTTGACACATGTGCCGATGGAAAAGAGGGGATTCAATATCGTATTCCAGGATTATGCATTATTTCCGAATCTGAATGTGTATCAGAATATCACATATGGACTTCGGAATAAACCGAATATTTCCACAAAAAACGAAGTGGAGGATATGATTCATCTGCTTGGTTTGGAAGAGCATCTCCATAAGAGAATCGATCAGTTGTCCGGAGGTCAGAAACAACGTGTGGCGCTTGCAAGAACGATGGTAATGAAACCTGAGATTTTGCTCCTTGATGAACCACTGAGTGCGTTGGATGGAGTGATCAAAGAGTCGATCAAAGACAGAATCAAAACGATTGCGAAAGAGTTTCATTTAACAACGATCATTGTAACGCATGATCCGGAGGAAGCCTTGACACTTTCGGACAGAGTGATGATCGTGAATGAAGGAAAAATCGCGCAATACGGTAAACCGGAAGAAATTATCGAAACACCGAAAGACAGTTTTGTGAAGAAATTTATTTTGAACCAGCTTGAGATTAAGAAGAACAATATCTATAGTCTGTTTGCGTCAGAGCATCAAGCAAAAGTCCAGACGGCATAAGAGGTATTGGAATGCAGAAGAAAAAGAACAAAGAGATTAAAATTATTTTTACAGTACTTGCAATATTTTTTCTGATATTTCTTGCGGTACCGATTATACGTCTTCTGATGAAATCTTTTGTAATTGACGGAAGTGCCGGTTTTACACTAGATAATTATAAAGATGTATTCGCATCCAAAGGTTTTGTAAAAGCATTGGGGAACAGTTTTGTGGTATCTTCCGTGAGTGCGGTAATCACTACGGGAATTGCATTTTTTATGGCATACACAGTGCACTATACGAACATAAATGAAAAATATAAGTCGTTGATTACAAAAGCCGCGGTACTTCCCATGCTTTTACCGACGATTACATATGGATTTGCGATTATTTACTCTTTCGGAAAGCAGGGACTTTTAACAAAGTTATTTGGAAAGCAGTTGTTTGAAATCTACGGTTTCAATGGACTCCTTCTGGGCTATGTGATTTATACGCTTCCGATATCGTTTATGCTGATCAATAATACGATGGGGTATATTGATAAGAAATTCATTGTAGTTTCCAGATTGATGGGAGATTCGCCGTTGCAGACCTTTGGGATGACGATTTTAAGACCGCTTCTCGGAACATTGGCAGCGTCTTTCATCCAGACTTTTTTCTTGTGTTTTACGGATTTTGGTATTCCTGCTTCGGTAGGAGGCAGATACGAAGTTGTGGCAAGTCTTCTTTATACGGAAATGCTTGGAAGTATTCCGAATTTTGGAAACGGAGCAGTGGTGGCTTTGATTATGCTGGTGCCTTCTGTAATCAGTATTACGGTACTTCACATCTTGGAAAAATATAATGTAAGATACAACAAAATTTCGTCAATTGAGATGAAAGATAATAAGGGACGGGATATTTTCTGCACGATAGTAAGTGCGGCGGTTATAGTAAGCATTCTTGCGGTATTTGCAGTCATCTTTATTGTCCCATTTGTGGATGAATGGCCATATCGCATGAATTTTACAATGGAACATGTGCTTTCGGTATTTGAAGACAGTAGCCTTTCAAGTGTATATGCAAATTCACTTATAGTCGCTGCAGTGACAGCCCTTATTGGAACTTGTATGGCCTATGGAGGAGCGCTGATTACTGCGAGAAGCACAGTGAACCAAAAAGTGAAAAATACAATTGAAAGCATTGCACTGATTACGAATACGATTCCCGGAATGGTGATTGGTCTTGCATATCTGTTTAGTTTTTCGGGAACTTCTCTGCAGAATACGTTTGCGATCATTATCATCTGTAATACGATACATTTCTTTTCCACACCGTATCTGATGATGAAGAATTCTCTTTCTAAGATGAATGCATCCTGGGAGACAACCGCAATGCTGATGGGAGATAACTGGGCAAAAACCATTATACGTGTAGTGACACCGAATGCTTTTTCCACTTTGCTGGAGGTATTCAGCTACTATTTTGTGAATGCAATGGTAACGATCAGTGCAGTGATATTCATAGCGGGAACAAGAACGATGGTGATTACGACAAAAATCAAAGAATTGCAGTATTTCAATAAGTTCAATGAGATTTTTGTACTTTCCTTATTGATTCTGTTTACCAATATTATAAGTAAGTATGCATTTCAAAAACTTGCAAATAAAAATCAGAAAAAGGAGAAAGTGATAGAGATGAAAAAGGTAAGAAAAATGAAAATGACAAAAGTAGCAACATTTGCGCTGGCAGCAGTGATGGGGATTTCTGCAATGGGAATGGCAGGCTGTGGAAAAAGCAGTGCAGATGACCAGGTAATTATTTATTCCAATGCAGATGATGAAGCGATTGAAGCGATGAAAAAAACGTTGGATGACAACGGATACAAGGATCAGTATGTGTTCCAGACATTCGGTACATCGGAATTGGGAGGGAAGCTGATGGCAGAAGGAACGAATCTGGAAGCAGATCTTGTTACAATGAGTACGTTCTATGTGGACAGCGCCCAGAAGAAGAATCATATGTTCCAAAAACTTGGGTTTGAGGCAGATACGCTGGATGAATATCCATCTTACTGTGCACCGATCACAGCACAGGAAGGAACAATCATTGTCAATACAGAGGTTATGAAAGAAAATGATCTGCCGATGCCGACATCTTTGAAAGATTTAGCAAATCCAGAGTACAAAGGATTTATCTCCGTAACAGATATCAAAGCATCTTCTACTGCGTGGTTACTGATTCAGGGACTTATTACAGAGTATGGAGAGGATGGCGCCAAAGAAGTACTGAAAGGCATCTATAAGAATGCGGGGGATCATATTGAAGATTCCGGTTCTGCACCGCTTAAAAAAGTGCGTGCGGGAGAAGTTGCGATTGGGTTTGGACTTCGCCAGCAAGCCGTTGCAGACAAAGCAGACGGACTTCCAATTGATTATGTAGATCCGGCAGAAGGAAACTTTAGTCTTACTGAGTCGGTAGCAGTGCTTGACAAAGGTGACAAGACGAATCCAAAAGCGATGAAAATGGCAGAATGCATCATTGAAGAGGGAAGAGAGGAATTACAATCTTATTATCCGCTTGCCCTTTATAATGGAGAAAATACAGATGCAGAAAATCTTTCCGCAAATCCGAAGGTGTTTGCAGAGCCTCTTACAGTAGAGCTTTTAGAAAAACATCAGGAATTATCGGAAGAATGCAAGTAGGAAATTTTGTGGGTGAGGAGTAAAAAGAAGATGAAAAATTATAAATTGTTGACACCGGGACCGCTTACAACAACGGAAAATGTAAAAAAAGAAATGTTATTTGACCATTGCACGTGGGATGACGATTATAAAGCAATCACGTTAAAAATCAGAGAAGAACTGTTGGAACTCGGCCATGTAAATAATGAAGATTACACAGTAGTTTTGATGCAGGGAAGCGGAACTTTCGGCGTGGAGTCTGTTCTTACAAGTGTGATCGGCGATGATGAGAAAGTGCTGATTGTGACAAACGGTGCGTATGGAGAGCGCCAGGTGGATATTGCAAAACATGCCAAAATTCCATATACTACATACAGTGAACCATATAACAAGATTCCGGATGCCAAGAAGGTGGCAGAGATTCTTAAAAAGGATCCTTCCATCACACATGTATCCATGATCCATAGTGAGACAACATCCGGACTTTTAAATGACATTGAGGCAGTGGGGAAAGTGGTGAAAGAAAGCGGACGAACATTTATCGTAGATGCCATGAGTAGTTTCGGCGGAGTAGATATTCCGGTCAAAGAGTGGGGCATTGATTTTATCGTCAGCAGCGCAAATAAATGCATTCAGGGTGTTCCGGGATTCTCATTTATTATTGCAAACAAAGCAAAACTGATCGCAAGCGAAGGAAAAGCGAGAAGTCTGTCGCTGGATCTGTATGATCAGTGGAAGACTATGGATAAAGACGGAAAATGGAGATTTACTTCCCCGACTCATGTAGTGCTTGCCTTTGCAAAAGCATTGGAAGAAATGAAAGAAGAAGGCGGAATTCCGGCAAGAAGTAAACGCTACTATGATAACAATCATCTTTTGATCGAACGTATGAAAGAAATGGGGATCGATACCTATATCAAAGACCATCAAGGACCGATCATTACGACATTTTTCTATCCGGAACATCATACATTTTCATTTACGGATATGTATCAGTATATCAAGGAAAGAGGCTATGCGATCTATCCGGGAAAACTGACGGATGCAGATACATTCCGCATTGGAAATATCGGTGAGATTTATGAAGAAGATATTGAAAAAGTATGTGCGATCATCAAAGAATTTTTGGAGGTAAATAAAAGTGAGTAGAATAGAAGCTGTGATTTTTGACTGGGCAGGAACAACCGTAGACTATGGATGTTTTGCACCGGTGCAGGTATTTATTGAAGTGTTCCGTCATGTGGGGATCGAACCGACTATGGATGAAGTGAGAGCGCCGATGGGAATGCTGAAGCGGGATCATATCAAAACGATGCTTGGAATGGAGCGGATTCATCAACTTTGGCTTGCAAAATATAAAAGAGAGTTTACCGAAGAAGATATTGACGGAATGTATGAGATTTATGAGGAAAAATTACTGAGCATATTGGATCGTTATGCAGATCCGAAACCTTATGTTCTGGAAACGATTACAAAACTTCGCGAAATGGGTATAAAAATCGGCTCCACAACAGGATATACAGATAAGATGATGGAAATTGTTACAAAGAAAGCAGAAGAAAATGGATATAAACCGGATGCGTGGTTTAGTCCGGATTCTGTGGGAAGCAAGGGACGCCCGTATCCGTATATGATTTTTAAAAACATGGAGGCACTTGGCGTAACAAAAGTACAGAATGTAATGAAAGTAGGAGATACCGTTTCAGACATTCTGGAAGGGAAAAATGCCGGTGTGATTTCTGTAGGGATACTGGAAGGAAGTTCGGAGATGGCGCTTACGGAAGAAGAATATGCGGCGCTTTCCGATAAGGAAAGAGAAGAAAGAAGCGCCAGGGTGATGAAACGTTACCAGGAGGCAGGTGCAGACTATGTAATTCGTAATATGTCGGAACTTGTCGAATTCGTAAATAAAATATCTTAATTCACGGAAAAAGGATTCAGTTTATTGGACTGAGTCTTTTTTCTTTCTTGACATGTATGATGAAAATAGATACCATTATGAGAGAAAGAAATTTAACACAAAAAGAAGCGAAATAATATAGATAAAGAGGTACAAAAATGGAACAGGAAGTGCAGCATAAGCGAAGAGTGCGTTATAAGGGAACGCATCCGAGAAATTATCATGAAAAATACAAGGAGTTACAGCCGGAGAAGTATCCGGAGACGATTGCAAAGGTGATTCAAAAAGGAAGTACACCGGTGGGGATGCATATTTCCATCTGTGTAAATGAAATTTTGGATTTTTTGCAGATCAAACCGGGACAGAAGGGCTTGGATGCCACGCTTGGATATGGAGGTCATACACGGAAAATGCTGGAATGTCTGCAGGGACAGGGACATGTATACGGGCTGGATGTGGATCCGATTGAATCGGTGAAAACAGAAGAACGACTTCGCGGTTTCGGGTTTGGAGAAGATGTTTTCACCATGATCCAGACCAATTTTGCCAATATTGATCAAGTGGCAAAAGCGCATGGACCATTTGATTTTGTGCTGGCAGATTTGGGAGTGTCCTCCATGCAGATTGACAATCCGGAGAGAGGATTTACATACAAAAAGGAAGGACCGCTTGATCTGCGACTGAATCCGCAGAAGGGAACATCGGCAGCAGAACGTCTGAAGGAAGTAACGGAAGAAGAACTTGTGGGAATGCTTGTAGAGAATTCGGATGAACCGTATGCAGAGGAGATTACGGCTTTGATTACAGAGAAGTTGCGGCGAGGAGAAGCAATTGATACAACGACAAAGCTTCAGCATGTAGTGGAAAATGCACTCGCATTTCTTCCGGAGAAGGAACGCAAAGAGGTGGTAAAGAAATCCTGTGCCAGAGTGTTTCAGGCGCTTCGTATCGATGTGAACAGTGAGTTTGAAGTGTTATATGCCTTTATGGAGAAACTGCCGGACGCTTTAGCGCCGGGAGGACGCGTGGCAATTCTTACATTCCATTCTGGGGAGGACCGGATTGTAAAGAAGTCTTTTAAACAGATGAAAAAGGCAGGGATATATGGTGAGATTGCTGATGAAGTGATCCGCCCGTCGGCAGAAGAGTGCAGTGTAAACAGCCGAGCACGATCTACGAAAATGCGTTGGGCGATCAAAGCGTAATAGAAAGTACGCTCCATGGAAGACATATTTTGAAAAATATGCAGATTGCAGAAAATAAGGGGTAAATATGAAGTTTGAAGAATTAAGGAAAGAACATATTGTGTTCTCCTATCGAATTGGACCGGATACGGGGATTGAAGGAGATGATGGTGGATTTTCCATTGAATTGTATGGAAATGGAAATTTACGATATTGCAGATATCAACTTTTTGATGAAGTGGTTGGAATTGAAATGTATAAGCTGACAAAAGAACAAGTGCGTAGAATCTATGATGTGATCATGTCATATGAAGAAAAGCTTGAGAGAATTCCAACTTGTCTGGAATGCGGGAGGGAAAAAAAGAACTCGCAGGAATTCCAGTTTTTAGATTTTGGAAAGATATGGGCATGGGATTTGGAAAGGCACATCATGCCGCTGGAGTTTCTGAAGAATAAAGAGCGTTATGCAGAGTATAAAGACAATATGATTTCGGAAAATGCAGTGTGGGATATGTTCTTTAAAATCTGTGTGGCATTTCGAAAAGCAGGGATCATATTGACATCTGAGGCTTGCGAATTGAGTGAAGATTGTAAGATAAGGGTGACGTGGAAGTAGAGAAAGAATATTGTATGGATAGAAACGGGAGGTGTACGGTTCAAAGGGATCGTATAGCTCCCATTTTGTTATAGGAATGTATATAAAATGATAGAAAAGGAAATATAAGTAGAGAAGAAATTTTATTATGGAGAACTTATTATGAATCGAAGAAAAAATATCTACATCTATGTGGGAGTGATGGATGCCTTTTTACTTAGCAGTCTTTTCCATTTTGCCTATGATTTTCTCGGAAGACCACCTTTTCTTGCGGGCTTCTTCCCGATCAGCGAAAGCATCTGGGAACATATGAAGTTACCCTTTTATAGTCTTTTCCTGGTGAATTTGATACCCTGGTGTGAATTTGTGAAAAAACTTTCGGTCAGAGACAGGTTTGTACTGGCGGCGTTTCAAAGTGAGATTTCTATGTTGATCATATTCGGGGGATACTATGGATTGAAGAGTGGATTTGGAAGAGAGGGGATATGGATCGATCTGGGATTACTGTTCACAGGAATGCTGATAGCACTCATTGCTTCGGCATATATTACAGAGGATTCAGTACACCTTCCGAACTATGGAAAATGGTATTTTCTCGGGAAATGGGTACTCACTTTTTGGCTGTTCTGGATTTTCTCATTTGTAGTGCCGAACTATCCGATTTTCCGATAGCGGTGGATTGTTTCCTTGTCAAGCCTCTTGTTCTGCTCTATAATAAGTGAAGAGAAAGAATGGAAGAAACGCAGGAGGAGTGCATGAAACTGATTCATTTATCCGACCTTCATCTTGGAAAACGCGTGAATGAATTTTCCATGATAGAGGATCAAACATATATATTAGATGAGATTGTGAAAATCATAGATGAAGAGCAGGCTGACGGGGTATTGATTGCAGGAGACGTGTATGACAAACCGGTGCCGAGCGCGGAGGCAGTGCAACTTTTTGACCGGTTTCTGAACCGCCTGGCGAACCGGAATCTTTACACGTTTGTTATCAGTGGGAATCATGATTCTGCTGAACGGCTTTCTTTTGGAAATGAACTGATGAAAGGCAGACGTGTTTATGTGTCCCCTGTTTTTCATAAAGTGCCGGAACCGGTTGTACTTCAGGATGAGTTCGGGGAACTTTGCGTGTATATGCTGCCATTTGTAAAGCCGGTGTATGTAAGGCATGTGCTGGAAGGACAGGATGAAGGAGAAAAAATATCCACCTACAATGAGGCGATAAAAGCAGTTCTCAATAAGATGCATGTGGATGAGAAGAAGAGAAATATTATTCTTTCCCATCAGTTTGTGACTGGGGCTGTCCGATCTGAGTCGGAGGAAATCTCGGTGGGGGGACTTGATAATGTAGATGCTTCTTGTTTTGATGTGTTCGATTATGTGGCTTTGGGACATATTCACGGTCCGCAGCATATTTCCAGAGAAGAAGTGCGCTATTCGGGAACACCTCTAAAATACTCATTTTCAGAAAGCAGACATGAAAAGTCGGTAACGGTTGTGGAACTGAAAGAAAAGGGAAACGTGACAATCCGGACGGTTCTGCTTGTTCCGTTAAGAGACATGCGGGAAATCAAGGGAACGTATGAAGAATTGGTATCCCGTAAGTTTTATCAGAAGATGGATCGGGAGGACTATTTACATATTACATTGACAGACGAGGAAGATATTCCGGATGCTCTGAACAAATTGCGTGTCATTTATCCGAACATTATGAAGATGGATTATGACAATACGAGGACCAGGAACAGCCAAAACATTGAGGAAGCAAAAGAGATATGTCGGAAGTCGCCGCTGGAACTGTTTGGAGAACTTTATAAGATACAGAACAATCAGCCGTTATCAGAAGAGCAGGAGAGATTCTTGAAAGAACTGATTGAAAAAATCTGGGAGGATGAATAGATGAAGCCTTTGAAATTAACAATGTCCGCTTTCGGCCCTTATGTAGGCGAGGTAGTCATTGACTTTACACTCCTTGGAGACAGAGGAGTGTATCTGATCACGGGAGATACGGGGGCGGGAAAAACAACCATATTTGACGGAATTACCTTTGCTCTCTATGGAGAAGCCAGCGGAAATAGTCGAGAGTCAGATATGCTGCGAAGCAAATATGCGAAACCGGAGACACCGACTTTTGTGGAACTGGAGTTTTTATATCATGGAGAAATCTATTTTGTCCGCAGGAATCCGGAATATCTGCGTCCGTCGAAAAAAGGAACGGGGATGACGGCGGAGAAGGCGGATGCCGCACTGACATATCCGGGCGGAAGAATTTTGACGAAGACAAAAGAAGTGACGAAAGCCCTGGTGGAGTTGATCGGATTGGATAGAAATCAGTTTACCCAGATCGCTATGATCGCCCAGGGAGATTTCCTGAAACTTCTGTTGGCGAAAACAGAAGAGCGGAGTAAAATCTTCCGGGAGATTTTTGATACAAAACTGTATCAGGTTTTGCAGGAGCGGCTGAAAGCGGAATCCGGAGGATTACGGGCGCAGTATGAGGATTTGACAAAAAGTATCCGGCAATATACGGAAGGAATCCGCTTTGACGGAGAATGGAAGGAGACGGGAACGGTCAGTGAGACGCTACAGTTTCTTGAGACAGTTCTGGAAGAAGAAAAAAAGTGCATTAAAGAGCAGGAAACGCAGTTATCTAAGATCGAAGATCAGCTCTCTGGCATTCAGAAAAATTTGGGAGAGGCGGAAGCAAGGAGACGTGGTGAACGGGAAATTACACGCCTGGAAGAGGCGTTGGAAATACAGATTGCGAAGCTTGCGCTTCGGGAACAAGCGTTTCTGGAAGAAGAAAAAAAGAAGCCGGAGCTGGAAGTGATTTTGAAACGCATTTTGGCAGAGGAAGAGAATCTGCCCCGTTATGAAGAAGCAGAGCGGATTCGTTTGCAGAAGGAAAGATGCGAAGGTACGGTGCAGCTTCTTCAAAAAGAAACGGAAAGAGTCCGAAAGGAGAAAGAAGAAGGAACTGTGCGTATAGAGAGGCAGAAAGAAGATTTGGAAGCCTTTCAAGGTCTGGATGCTTTTTGCGTGCGTCTGGAACAGGAAGAAGATGCGTTGGAAGATAAGAAGAATAAAGTGAGAAACTTTAAAAAGCTTCTGCTTCGTTATAAAGAAGTGGAAAAGCAGCTTGAAAAGGCACAGATGGAATACCGGAATGCGTCTTGCGAAAGTCAGAGGATGCGGGAAACCTATGAGAAGATGGAACAAAGCTTTCTGGATGCGCAGGCAGGAATTCTGGCCAAAGGACTGGAAGAAGGAAAAGCCTGTCCTGTGTGCGGGGCAGTCCACCACCCTGATCCGGCGCGGATGACAGCAGTTACATGTACAGAAGAAGAACTTAAAAAAGCAAAAAGAGAAAGTCAGAGATTGCACGAAAAAGTATCAGTTTTCAGCGAAAAGGCCGGTGCGGTTAAAGGAGAACTGGAGGGGATCAAACAGCAGATTCTGGAACGGGGAGAGGAACTGTTTGATCAGATACCACAATCCATTTATGAAGCGTTGGAAGAACAGATCGCGATTTTGAAAAAACAAGACGAAGTGTGCAAGACCAAGAGAAAACAGGCCAACGAATCATTAAAACGGCGGGAGCAGTTAGAAGAACAAAGAAAGAAGGAAGAAAGTTCCTTAAAAGATTGGGAAGAAGCGCTTGCAAAAAAGGAACAAGACTATCATCAGGCACAGATGGAAAAGGCAGTTCTTGAAGAACGGTATAAAAAAGCTGTTTCCGGACTTTCCTATGAAAGCTATGAGGAAGCGGTATGCTCTTTAAAGAAAAAGAAAAGGCAAAAAGAAACTTTGGAAACAGCGTATGAAAAAGCGAAAGAAGCATATCGGAAAACAAAAGAAGCGATTCAAGAAGGTCAGGCGCAGATTCGGACATTGCAGGAGCAAATCGGGGAAGAAAAGAAACAAGATATGGAGGAACTTGTTCGTCTACAAAATGATTATGCGAAAGAAAAGAAAGAAATTTTACAGAGAAAAGAGAATTTGATGGCAGATTACCGGATGAATCAAAATGCTGAAAAAGCGATTCGGGAGCAGTATGAGAAAATTCAAACGGTGGAAGAAAAGTGGATGCTTGTGAAATCTCTTTCCAATACCGCCAATGGAAATGTCAGCGGCAAAGAGAAAATCATGCTGGAGACGTACATACAGATGACGCATTTCAACCGGATTATTACAAGAGCCAATACGAGGTTCATGATTATGTCCGGTGGGCAGTATGAGTTAAAGCGCAAGGAGGAAGCAGAAAATCTAAGAAGCCAAAGCGGATTGGAACTGGATGTAATTGATCATTATAACGGAAGTGTACGAAGCGTCCGCACACTTTCGGGTGGAGAATCTTTTCAGGCATCCCTGGCATTGGCGCTTGGACTTTCTGATGAAATCCAGTCTGCAGCGGGCGGTATTCAACTGGATGCAATGTTCATTGATGAAGGATTTGGATCCCTGGATGAAGAGTCGTTGGAACAGGCGATGAAAGCGCTCATCAATCTTGCGGATGGGAACCGTCTGGTAGGAATTATTTCCCATGTGGCAGAATTGAAAGAACGGATTGACAAACAGATCGTAGTGACAAAGCAGAAAGCAGAAGGCAGTACGGTAAAAGTAATAACAGGAGAATAAGAATGCGATATACAGTACCACATTATTACAGAAAATTTCAGTGTACAGCAAATCAATGTGAAGATACATGTTGTGCCGGATGGCAGATTGTAATCGATGACCGGACACTGAACAAATACAAGCGAACGAAAGGCCCCTTCGGGAACAGACTTTATAATTCTATTAACTGGAAAGAGAGAACATTTTTGCAATATGATGGCAGATGTGCGTTTTTGGCTGAGAATAATCTTTGCGACATCTGTTCGGAACTCGGGGAGGGTATGTTCTGCAAAACGTGCAGAACATACCCGAGACATATTGAAGAATTTCCAAATGTCAGGGAAATTTCATTGTCGCTTTCCTGTATGGAAGCGGGAAAACTCATTTTGGGATGCGAAGAGCCGATACGCTTTCTGACAAAAGAGAATGAAAAAGAAGAACCGGAAGATGACGCATTTGACGATTTCTTATATGATAAACTGCTTACTGTGAGAGAGTGCGCAATCCGGATTTTGCAGAATCGGGAAGAAGAGATCTGGTTGAGAGTGGCGCTTGCTTTAGGGCTTGCCCATGATGCGGAATGTAAGATACGAAAGGGACAGCTTTTTGAAGTGGACGACGTCTGTGCGCGTTATTCTAAAGAAAATGCGCCGGAAAGTTTTCGGAAGAAATTGGAAACATGCAGAGGGAAGGAAAACGAAAGATTTCAGGATATGCAGGAACTTATGAAAGCTTTTGAAGAGCTGGAAGTTTTGCGGAAGGAGTGGCCAGCTTACATAGCCAAGGTGAAAAGCAGTTTGTACAAAGATGCAGAAGAATACAACAAAATAAGAAAATTGTTTCGGCAGAATGTGCTGGATAGTAGCTTTTTAACAGAGCAGTTGATGGTGTATTTTGTATTCACGTATTTTTGCGGCGGGGTTTATGATGGACGTGGGTATTCGAAAATGCTGATGTCGGTAACCAGCACGCTCCTGATTGAAGAAATTGCCATGGGCCGCTTTATGGAACAGAAAGGGAAGCTCACTTTTTTGGATTTTGTGGATGTGGCACATAAGTTTTCGAGAGAAGTAGAACATTCAGACAAGAATCTGGAAACATTGGAACAGATTGTGGTAAAAAAGGATTTTCTGTGGTATAATAAATTGTTATGCAGCGAGTTATAATAAAACTTGTGAAAGATGAGGAATGGAAAATATGAAAAGAACAGATGAGAAATATCAGGCTTATGTACAAATTTTGAAAGAAGAATTAGTTCCGGCCATGGGATGTACGGAACCGATTGCGCTGGCATATGCGGCTGCGAAAGCAAGAGAAGTACTTGGATGTACTCCGGATAAGGTGTGCATTGAAGCCAGTGGAAGTATCATTAAGAATGTAAAAAGTGTAATTGTTCCAAACACAGACCATCTGAAAGGAATTCCGGCAGCGGCAACGGCGGGAATTGTTGCAGGAAAAGCGGAAAAAGAACTGGAAGTAATTGCGGACGTTTCAAAAGAAGATACGATAAGGATGAAAGAATATTTAGAGCATACTCCGATTACAGTAGAGCATGTGGATAACGGTATTACCTTTGACATTATTGTAACTGTGTATTGTGAGGATTCTTATGCAAAGGTTCGGATTGCCAATTATCATACGAATATTGTACTTGTTGAAAAGGATGGACAAGTGCTTCATCAGATTGAGATAGAAGGGGAAAAAGAAGAAGGACTTACAGACCGTTCGCTTTTGAATGTGGAGGATATTCTTGAATTTGCCAACACGGTAGAAGTGGAGGACGTCAAAGAAACATTGGATCGACAGATTGCTTACAATACGGCAATTTCCCAGGAAGGATTGCGGGGAGATTATGGCGCCAATATCGGCTCTGTGCTTCTTGCAACTTATGGAAATGATGTGCGTACCAGGGCGAAAGCAGCAGCGGCAGCAGGTTCGGATGCAAGAATGAACGGATGTGAACTTCCGGTAATAATCAATTCAGGCAGCGGAAATCAGGGAATGACGGCGTCTTTGCCGGTTATTGAATACGCAAAAGAGTTAAAATCAAGTGATGTAGAGTTATATCGTGCATTGACGCTATCGAACCTGGTTACGATTCATCAGAAGACGGGAATCGGCCCTTTGTCGGCTTACTGCGGAGCGGTCAGCGCAGGCTGTGCCAGCGGGGCGGCCATTGCCTATTTAAACGGCGGGGATTTGAGGACGATCTCCCATACGATAGTGAACTGTCTTGCGATCGCTTCGGGAATTGTCTGTGACGGAGCGAAGGCGTCCTGTGCGGCAAAGATCGGAATGTCGGTGGAGGCCGGACTGCTGGGGTATCTGATGATTGAACAGGATCAGCAGTTCCGGGCCGGGGACGGAATCGTCAAAAAAGGCGTGGAGGAGACGATACGTTCGGTCGGCCGTCTTGGCAAAGACGGTATGAGGGAAACCGACCGGGAAATTTTAGAGATAATGATAGGAAAATAAAGTCTGGATAAAGAGTAAATAAAGACGAAAGAAAGGAGACGCACAGCTTGGAAAACTACGGCACGAACAGAATGGGCGGCGGGCACAAACTGCTGCAGGACAGGCTCAAAACGGAGATTGAGACATTAAAGGGCATTTCGGAGCCATGCCGGTGCGGTACCACACGCCAGAGCTACTCGGCAGCATATAAGGAGGGGACGGCTTACATAAAAGGAGTGATGGAGGACTGCGGCCTGGCCAGCTATATG
>OFMJ01001125.1_pt1 | contig 21535 bp, 20 predicted proteins | sample 1541801 | NCBI WGS metagenome assembly OFMJ01 (sample SAMN04209234, study PRJEB22552) | human gut metagenome | biome: gut; material: feces | host: Homo sapiens | place: USA: Oklahoma
AGATTCGTATTTTAAGATTTAGAGCCTAAAAATTGGCATTAACCGACAGCCCCCTCTTCTTTTGAGTGAATGATACTCTGATTTTATAATTAACTTTTGTTTTGCAATGTTTTTATTTTCTCTCTGTTTCGATTCCTTGCATCTGAAAGAATTTTTCGACCATGTTGTCCCATGCTTGTTCTAAAGATTTATCGAGGGTAAACGTATGCATGGATGTTCCGGTAACGCATTGAAGATGTGAACCGTCATATTTGAGATTCATATACAGTCCATTGACGTCGGATGGCGTGAATGTAAGATCTTGCTTTAGGAGAAGCTTTTCAATATTTGCACGGGAAAGTCCGAACACCAGGTGGAAGGAGAGAGGTGTTTTCTTTCCTTTGATCAATGAAAAACAAAACTCCCGAATATCTTTCCAAAGAGAGTATTCTCGCGATCCCATTTCTTCCTGCTCTTCGGAAGTGAAAAAATTCTTCTTTAAATAGCCGTCAATTTTAAATGTGTTAAAGGTGACAATTTCCCCTTCTATAAAATAGAAGGGATCAAAAATATCCGATAACAAAAGTTTGGACATACATTCTTTTACATGTTCGATTTCCAAAAGGATCATGCTGTGACCTCCTTTTCTGTTTTCTTCAAAAAGAAGAGTGCGACAGCAAGAGTAATAAATTCGGCCAAAGGAACGGAAGCCCATATGCCTGCTACATAAAAGAAAAGTGGCAGAACATATACAAACAATACGCTTAAGATACATCCTCTGGAGAGACAGAGGATCAGAGAAAACTGAGGCTTCACAGTGGACTGAAAATATCCGATCACAAATATATTGATTCCCATCACAAAGAATCCGCTGAAATAGATCCGGATTGCTGTCTCGGAAAGCGCAAGGATTTCCGCATTCGGATTTAGGAAGATGTAGGTAAACATGTTTGGAACAATCAATCCTAAAATAGCTGGAACTGCACAGATGATCAAAGCAGTCCGAAGCCCAAGGCGCTTTACAGTTTGGATACGGTCGTGAAGTCCGGCGCCGTGATTTGTAGAGATAATCGGTTGGGATGCCTGATTGATTCCGTTACAAAGACAGGTTACTACGATAGAACTGTTGGTAATCACACCGTACATGCTGACTCCGATATCTCCTACATATTTTAAAATCTGTAAATTGAATATAAACATTACGAATCCGGCAAGTACTTCCAGAAGGAAGCTTGTAAACCCATTTTTGTAAATGCTGAGTGCGAAGGATGGGCTAAGTCCTTTTAAAGTAAACTTTAATCCGTTTTTCTTTGAGAAAAAGTGGCAAAGCAGAATGAGGCATGTGGTGATCGAACCAATTACACTGGCAATTGCTGCTCCGGCCATTCCCATGTTCAGAGGAAAAACGAAAACGATATCTAAAATTACATTTAAAATTCCACCGGTCACTACGCCTGCCATAGAAAGTCTTGGGGCGCCGTCATTTCTTACAAAGGTTTGCAGAAAGGTGGAGAAAGAGAAGAATGCAAGTCCCCACAGTATGTATGGTGCGTAATCCATAATATAAGGCATGGTCACGTTAGTCGCACCAAGAAAACGGGCGATGTCTTCTAAAAAGAAGATGAACAGGAACATATATAGAATGGATGTGGCAGCATTTAAAAGAACTGCGGTGGAAAAATAACGGTGTCCTGCATCCGCATCTCCTCGTCCTCTTGCGATGGACATGAGGACAGAACCGCCTACTCCGAATAAGAGTCCGGTACCGAAGAAAATATTGAAAAGAGGAAGCACAATATTCAATGCGGCCATTGCATCAATTCCGATTCCTTTTCCAATAATAATGGTGTCCGCCAATACGTAAATGGATGTAACCATTGTTCCGCATATAGACGGCAACAGGTAATGGAAAAATAGCTTTCTTACCGGTTGTGTTGTAAAAGTATCTGTTTGCATAAATAACCTCCAAATGTGCACCGGTATATTCGTATGTACAGCCGGTACAGTTTACATTTAACTATAGCAGAAACATTGACTTTTGGGAAGTAAATTAGTATCATATTCTTATTGCAGTAAAGGAGCCAGGTGATATGGAAGAGTTAGTCCGTTTGAATAAATTCCTAAGTGAAGCCGGGGTCTGTTCCAGAAGAGAAGCAGACAGACTGATCGAGTCGGGCAGAGTTTTTGTAGATGGGAAACGCGCGGAGACGGGAATGAAAGTGTCCGGGAATCAGGAAGTAAAAGTAGGAAAGAAAGTTGTAAGCAAAGGGAATGAGATGGTTCTGCTTGCAGTAAATAAACCGGTGGGGATTGTGTGCACGGAGGAAAAGAAAGAGAAGAAAAATATCATTCGCTTTCTGGATTATCCGGTCAGAATCACGTATATCGGAAGGCTTGATAAAGATTCGGAGGGGTTGCTTCTGATGACGAATAATGGGGATATTATTAACAAAATGATGCGTGCAGGCAACCGGCATGAAAAAGAATACAAGGTAACAGTGGATAAAGCGGTTACACCGGAGTTTATTGAGAAGATGGGAGCGGGAGTTCCGATTTTAGATACGGTGACACGCCCTTGTAAAGTGAAACAGATTGGAAAATATAAATTCAACATTATCCTGACGCAAGGGTTGAACCGGCAGATTCGGAGAATGTGTGAATATTTTGGATATAAAGTGACAAGATTAGAAAGAGTACGGGTGATGAACATCCGGCTTGGAAATCTAAAGCCGGGAGAATACCGGCAAGTAACGGAAGAAGAGATACAGGAGCTTTATGAACTGATCAAAGATTCTTCTAATGAAACTGTAATAGAGTAGGTGGAGTATGGAACAGAAAAAAAAGAGGATGCAGGAACTGATTGCGATACTAAACGAAGCGGGAAAGGCTTATTATCAGGAAGCAACGGAGATCATGAGCAACCTGCAATATGATAAATTGTATGATGAACTTGTGGCATTGGAAGAAGAATTAGGAGTTACGCTTGCCAACAGTCCAACTGTAAATGTGGGCTATGAAGTGTTGAGTGAACTTCCGAAAGAACGGCACGAAAAACCAATGCTTTCCCTTGATAAAACGAAGGATGTGGGGAGACTCAAGGAGTTTCTCGGAGGGCAGAAAGCATTGATTTCCTGGAAACTTGACGGATTGACGATCGTTCTTACCTATGAGGGTGGAGAACTCAGGAAGGCGGTTACAAGAGGAAATGGTGAAGTGGGAGAGGTCATTACGAATAATGCGAAAGTATTTCAAAACGTACCGCTTCACATTGCATATAAAGGGGAACTGATCCTTCGCGGAGAGGCGGTCATCGGATACCGGGATTTTGAGAAGATCAATGCAGAGATTGCGGATGTGGATGCAAAATATAAGAATCCAAGGAATCTTTGCAGCGGCTCTGTGCGACAGTTGAATAATGAGATTACTGCGAAAAGAAATGTGAAGTTTTTTGCATTTTCTCTCGTAAAGGCAGACGGCGTGGAGTTTGAAAATTCGAGAAAGAAGCAATTTGCGTGGCTTTCTTCCCAGGGATTTGACGTGGTGGAGCATTACGAAGTGACGGCAGAGACAGTTGAAGAAAGAGTGGCTTTTTTTGCGGATAAGATTGCAGAAAATGATTTCCCGTCAGACGGCCTTGTGCTTGTATATGACGACATTGCTTACGGCCAGTCTCTTGGAACAACTGCGAAGTTCCCGCGAGATTCCTTCGCTTTTAAATGGGCAGATGAAATACGAGACACCACATTGACTGAAATTGAGTGGAGCCCTTCAAGAACTGGGCTGATTAATCCGGTGGCGATTTTTGACCCGGTGGAACTGGAAGGTACAACTGTAAGCCGTGCAAGCGTTCATAATATTAGCATCATGGAGGAACTGGAACTTGGAATAGGGGATTCTATTCAAGTATATAAAGCGAATATGATCATTCCGCAGATTGCAGAGAATCTGACGCGAAGCGGGGTGAAAGATGTCCCGAAACATTGCCCGGTATGCGGCGGGGATACGGAGATCCGACAGGTAAATAATGCAAAATCATTGTATTGTACCAATCCTGAATGTCAGGCGAAGCATGTGAAATCTTTTGCTCTTTTTGTAAGCAGGGATGCGCTGAACATTGACGGAATGTCAGAAGCCACTTTAGAGAAATTTATTATGCATGGATTTATCAAGGATTACGCCGATATTTTCCATTTGGATCAGTTTGAGGAAGAAATAAAAAATATGGAAGGTTTTGGTGAGAAGTCTTATAATAAATTGCAGGCAAGCATTGAGAAAGCCAGAACAACTACGCTTCCGAAGTTGATTTATAGTCTGGGAATCGCTAACATTGGTCTTGCCAATGCGAAAGTGATCTGTAAGGAATTTGATTATGATATTGAGAGAATGCTGCAAGCGGATCCGGAAGAATTGAATGCCATTGACGGTGTGGGTGAAGTAATCGCCAATGCTTTTGTGGATTATTTTAAAGAGGAGCGCCATGTACAAGAAGTGGAAAAACTATTAAAGGAGCTTACGATTCCAAAAGAGGAAGCCGATGCGGGCGAGCAGATTTTTGCGGGAGTGAATTTCGTGATTACCGGAAGTGTGGAGCATTTTGCGAACAGGAATGAACTGAAAGAAGTAATAGAGAGTAAAGGCGGCAAAGTGACAGGCAGTGTTACAGGCAAGACAAATTATCTCATTAACAATGATACCACATCAGGATCTTCCAAGAATAAGAAAGCGAGAGAGTTGGGGATTGCGATTATTTCGGAAGAAGAATTTCTGAAAATGTTGGGTGAATAGAAAGGATTACTATGCAGGATAAGGATAATATTATTGATGTAGAAGATGTAAAAGAAGTAACTGTGACAGAAGAAACGAAAGAAAAAAGTGTCGAAGAAAATAAAAAAGAAGACGATGGTTATGAGAAATACTGTTTTATTTGCAGAAGACCGGAAAGTGTTGCCGGGAAGATGATCGAACTTCCGAATCACATCAATGTTTGTTCTGATTGTATGCAAAAAAGTTTTGACGCTATGAACAACGGAGAAATTGATCTGAACAGATTAATGAACATGCCGGGGGTTCAAGTGTTTAATATGGCTGATTTTGAGAATATGATACCAAAGCAGCAGAAAGTGAAACAGAAGAAACCGAAAGAGAAAAAGGAGGATCCTGTTCTTGATATTCGGAAAATTCCGGCTCCACACAAGATTAAAGCAAGTTTGGATGAGTATGTTGTGGGACAGGAATATGCGAAGAAAGCCATTTCGGTAGCTGTTTATAACCATTACAAGAGGGTTGCGACAGATACAATGGACGACATTGAGATCGAGAAATCCAATATGCTGATGATCGGACCGACAGGATGTGGAAAAACATATCTTGTTAAGACGTTAGCGAAACTTTTGGATGTACCCCTTGCGATTACCGATGCCACTTCGCTTACAGAAGCAGGCTATATTGGAGATGATATCGAAAGCGTTGTCTCCAAGCTTCTTGCAGCAGCGGATAATGATGTGGAAAGAGCGGAGCAGGGAATTATTTTCATTGATGAGATCGATAAGATTGCAAAGAAGAAAAATTCCAGTCAGCGTGATGTCAGTGGTGAGTCGGTTCAGCAGGGAATGCTGAAACTTCTGGAAGGAAGTGACGTGGAAGTTCCGGTTGGTGCGAACAGCAAAAATGCTATGGTTCCGCTTACAACTGTAAATACAAAAAATATTCTGTTTATTTGCGGAGGTGCGTTCCCGGATCTTGAGGATATCATCAAAGAAAGATTGAATAAGCAGGCTTCGGTAGGATTCCAGGCGGATCTGAAGGATAAGTATGATGCGGAGAAAAATATTTTGGAGAAAGTGACAGTAGAGGATTTGAGAAAATTCGGTATGATTCCGGAGTTTATTGGACGTCTTCCTATTATATTCACGTTACAAGGATTGGATGAAGAAAAACTTGTACGCATATTAAAAGAACCGAAAAATGCCATTTTGAAACAATACCAGAAACTTCTTGCTTTAGATGAAGTGAAATTGGAATTTGCAGATGAAGCGCTCATGGCCATTGCGCGCAAAGCAATGAAAAAAGATACAGGAGCAAGAGGACTTCGTTCTATTATTGAAGAATTTATGCTGGATATTATGTACGAGATTCCGAAGGACGATAACATCGGGCAGGTAATGATTACAAAAGAATACATAGAAGGAACAGGTGGGCCGCTTATCTCTATGAGAGGACAGGCGCTCATAGAAGAAAAATAGAATAAGGATAAAGACTTAGTGGAAAGGGCATATGTCAACCGGCAGTTTCATATAGTGGTGGGAAGAGAAAAAAAGAGGATACAATATGCCGGAAGAAGGAAAACAAACATTAGATCAAGGAGCTGAAAACTGTAGGGAAAAAGTAGTGTCCGAGGATTATAGGGATTTTATCTATGAGATGGATATGCCGTTTGGAATGGAAATGATTGCGGAAGAACGGCTATGCGAGCAGCAAATCGGTTTTGCCTACAGAACGGTTTATATTCATAAACTCTATACAGACCCTCTTACTTTGGAACGTTTTTCCTACGGATCGATCCCCAAATGTTATACGCTTTTGGATACTGAGATGTTAAACCAAGCAGGAATTTCGCAAGTACAGAACTATCCGACACTTAAGTTGATGGGAGAGGGAGTGATGATAGGGATCATTGATACAGGGATTGACTATCAGAATCCGGTATTCCGAAATGCGGACGGCAGTACAAGGATTACGGCCATATGGGATCAGACGATTCAGGATGGGAACACACCGGAAGGTTTTTTGTATGGAACGGAGTATACAAGAGAGCAGATCAATGAGGCGCTTCGCAGCGAAAATCCATTGGAAATTGTTCCGAGTAAGGATGGAGAAGAAAACCATGGCACCTTTGTGGCAAGTGTGGCAGCGGGTGGAGAAGATATAAGTGCAGGATTTTTAGGAGCGGCGCCCAAGTCTACCCTTGGAATCGTAAAACTGAAAGAAGCGAAACGATATCTGAAACAGTTTTACTTTATTAAAGAAGAGGCAAAGTGTTATCAGGAAAATGATATTATGCTTGGGATCCGATATTTGGAACTTCTTGCCAGGAAAAATAATGTGCCTCTTGTGGTGTGTATTGCACTGGGAACCAATCAGGGAGACCATAACGGAACGTCTCCTTTGGGACATCTTATTTCTAATTATGCGGATGTAAATAATATTGCGATCGTACTTGGTGCGGGAAATGAGGCGAATCAAAGGCATCACTATTTTGGAAAAGAAGCGGAAACCAACAACCCAAGAACAATAGAAATACGGGTGGGAGAGGGTGTAAGTGGATTTTCCATGGAGATGTGGACGGATATTCCCAATGTATTTACGGCCTCTGTGGTGTCCCCGGGAGGAGAACGGATTCCGTTTGTTCCGCTGCGACAGAGTGGTTCGGGTCAGATATATCGTTTTGTATTTGAGAAAACAACCGTCTACATGGACTATCGTCTGTTTGTGGAACGGACGAATTCGGAACTTGTGTTTATACGGATGGAAGAGCCTTCTGCCGGGATTTGGAAACTGGAAGTGGAAGCAAACCGTGTGACGGATGGAGAGTTTCACATTTGGCTCCCGGTGACGGAATTTTTAAGTGGGGAAGTGTATTTCCTTTTACCGGATCCGGACACGACAATTACAGAGCCTGGATGTGTACGAAATGCAATTACGGCGGCCAATTATAATGGAGCTAACAATAGTATTGCCATAGATTCTGGAAGAGGATATACTAGAAATGGAAGCATCAAACCCGATTTTGTCGCACCTGGGGTAGAAGTTGTTGGTGCGGAAGGGCGGAATCAATTTGTCAGGAGGACCGGATCCAGTATTTCTACTGCGGTTACAGCGGGAGCATCGGCGCTTCTGATGGAATGGCTTTACTATCAGGTGGGAAGGCGCAACGTAGATACCGTACAGATCAAGAATCTACTCATTTTGGGAACAGAGAGAGTAGATTTTGAAGAGTTCCCAAATAGAAGATGGGGATACGGAGAGCTGAGTTTATACAGTACGTTTGAAGCATTGCGTTCATTTTGACGAAGAAACAGGAGGAAGAAAATATGAAAGAATTGTTGGATGATATTGTGGACAGAATCAGTGAGGCGGCAGACCAGGTAGGGAAAAAAGCAGATGAAGTGATTGAGACACAAAGGATTAAAAATAAAATCCGCGGACTTGAAAAAGATAACAGAAGAAACTTCCGGGATTTGGGACGTATGATTTATGAAAAATATCAAAACGGCGAGGAAGTGGAGGAAGAGTATCTTCCGTTTTGCGAAGCTGTGAAAGAAAGAGAAGAGCAGATACGTTCTTGTGAGATAGAGCTTATAAGAGTGAAAGAGGATTAGTCATGGCGGCCGTATGTATGGGGATTCTTTTGCTGATTCCCCTGATAGATCTTGCAATGAAGCGTTATGTTGAGATCCATTTTTCTAGAGAAGAAGAACGTCTCATTTGGAAGAACCGAGTTGCGCTGCGCCATGTGCACAATGAGGGAATGGCATTGAACTGCTTAGACAGGAATCCTGTTCTTGTAAGGTGGCTTTCTTTGCTTGTGACGATTCCGATGACAATATACTATTTGATTCTTCTTTGCAAAAGAGGAAGAAATTTTGAAAAAATTAGTCTTAGTCTGGTACTTGGAGGGGCGATCAGCAATCTTTACGACCGGTTTAAGAGAAAGTATGTTGTAGACTATTTTGGGTTTCAGACAAAGTGGAAGAAACTTACAGACATCACGTATAATCTGGGAGATATGGCAATCTTTGCGGGAGCATTCGGCATGCTCATATGTGGGATTTTCCGGAGAAAATAGGTTTTACTCAGCAGGATGAGAATGTGCAGGATAGGAGAATGTGAGAATGATACAGGAGATAGAACCTCATATTTATAAAAATGAATACAGATCCATGCTCCCTGAAAAAGATAGTTATATTTTGATTTATAAAGAAAGCAGTATACTTCTAAAGAATACGGAAGAAGGAATTGTATATCCGACATTTGGAGAAATAGAAAGATGGAATACAGATATTTATGTCAGGGCTATCTATCTTTTTTCGGTGGATGACAGAAACTTTTATTATGTAAAGGATATTGGATATGATAAACTTGACGGTTATCATATGGAAAAGCTGCAGAACTTTCGCGTGTTAAAGCCGCAATATATGGCGTTTGCAGGTATTACAGGATCCCAATTGATCAGATGGTATGAATCGCATCAGTTCTGCGGACGGTGTGGGAGTAAAATGGTGCATGATGAAAAAGAGCGTATGGTTCGATGCGAAGAATGCGGGCTGATGGAATATCCGAAGATCTGTCCGGCTGTGATTGTAGGAGTTACAGACGGGAACCGGATTCTTATGTCGAAATATGCAGGACGTACATATAAAAAATATGCGCTTCTTGCAGGATTTGCGGAAATCGGGGAGACCATCGAAGACACAGTAAGGCGGGAAGTGATGGAGGAAGTGGGATTGAAAGTAAAAAATATCCGCTTCTATAAAAGCCAACCATGGTCGTTTTCGGATACATTGCTTATGGGATTTTACTGTGATCTTGACGGGGATGACAAGATTACTTTGGATGAGGAAGAACTTGCTCTTGCTGAGTGGTTTGATCGAGAAGAAATACCGGATATAGAAGATGATTTCAGCTTAACGAATGAAATGATCCATTCATTCAAAAATAGAGAAATTTAGTTGACAATTAAAAAAAATATCCTTATACTATATTCTCAGAAGAGCAATTGCGAATTATATTTATTATAATTTGCAGTTGCTTTTTGTGCTTTGTAAGATGTTTCACAAAATTATAAGGAAAGAGAGGATGTTATATGAAAAAGAATAAAGGAAAGGAACTTACAATTGATATTGCGGCAGATATTGTGGGAAATATGCTGATTGCCATCGGAGTGTACAATTTTGCGGCAAACTCCGGGTTCCCAGTGGCAGGAATTTCCGGTATTGCGCTTATATTCTATCATTTGTTTGGACTTCCGATCGGTGTAATGACGGTCGTACTGAATATTCCGATCGTATTAATGTGCTATAAACTTCTGGGGAAAGACTTTCTTCTCCGGTCTCTTAGGACAATGATCATCGCATGGCCGCTTATGGATATTGTAGCTCCGATGCTTCCGGTATATTCTGGAGACAGAATGTTGTCCGCCATCTGTGTGGGTGTATTTTCCGGATTGGGATATGCTTTGATTTATTTGAGAAACTCATCAACCGGAGGAGCGGATTTTATCATCATGTCTGTGAGAGCGCTTAAACCGCATCTTTCCATTGGAAAAATTGCGTTTATCACGGATGTGGTCATTGTAGGACTTGGTGGCGTATTGTTTGGCGATACGGACAGCATTATCTACGGATTGATCCTCACATACATTTTGTCTACGGTAGTGGATAAGGTGATGTATGGTATTGATGCAGGCAAGATGACGCTCATTGTTACGGATCACAGTAAAGAAGTTGCTGCCAAGATTGATGAGATGACAGAACGAGGATGCACATTCTTGCGAGGGGTAGGAAGTTATTCCGGAGAAGACAAGATGGTTGTGATGTGTGCGTGCAGCAATAAGGAGATGCATAAAGTGCATAAAGCCGTAAAAGAAGTGGACAACCGCGCATTTTTGATTACAATGGAGTCTAACGAAGTGAGAGGAGAAGGTTTTAAACCTCACTAGATATTGATAATCTGGCATTCGCCCATCCGGATGGAAAGTGTTTGACAAGACGATGTTGGGTTGAAATTTCAGAATGAAGATTGACAAAAATGACTGCCTGTGGTATAAATATCAGGTAGTCGTTTTTATAATGATTGAATAATATAGGGGATTGGTCAAATGGTATGATAGGAGTCTCCAAAACTTTTGGTGGGGGTTCGATTCCCTCATCCCCTGTTATGCATCATAGAAGCGATTCAAGAGATTAGGTAGTTGCATTTTTCGTGAAATCATGTATAATGATTACATAGTTCAGGACAAAGGTTCAGAAGAAGTCAGGTCTGACAAAGATTCCCTTAATGAATAGCGGTATAACAAGAGAATAGGAAGGATAAGGAATATGATGAGAGAAAAATATGAATCTCTGCCATTAACATCATTGAGAGATATTGCAAAAGCAAGACATCTAAAAGGTGTATCTACAATGAAAAAGGCAGATATTATCGAATTGATGCTTGCAGAAGATGAGAAAGAGAAAGCAAAAGCGGTAAAAGAAGAAGTGAAAAATGAGAAAAGCAAAGAAGGAACGACGGATATTGAACAGTTGGACAGCGGAATTACAGTGAGCGGAGTGATTGAAGTAATGCCGGATGGTTATGGATTTATCCGTTCCAATCACTATTTGCCGGGAGAGAATGATGTGTATGTATCTCCGTCGCAGATTCGCAGATTTGGACTAAAAACGGGAGATATTCTGGAGGGGAATACAAGAGTTAAAACACAGACAGAAAAGTTCAGTGCATTACTCTATTTGACAAAAGTCAACGGACAGACACCGGCAGAGGCTTCAAAACGTACGAATTTTGAAGATATGACACCTATTTTCCCAAATGAAAGATTGAAGCTGGAAGGAACCGGAAGTTCTGTTGCCATGCGAATCGTAGATCTTTTGTCACCGATTGGAAAGGGACAGCGTGGTATGATCGTATCTCCACCGAAAGCCGGAAAGACAACATTACTGAAAGAGACGGCATTATCGATTCTGAGAAATAATCCGGAAATGTATTTGATCATTCTTCTGATCGATGAGCGTCCTGAAGAGGTTACGGATATCAAGGAAGCAATCACAGGATCGAATGTAGAAGTTGTGTATTCCACATTTGATGAACTTCCGGAGCATCATAAGAGAGTATCGGAAATGGTGATCGAGAGGGCAAAACGATTGGTAGAACAGAAAAAAGACGTTGTAATTCTTCTTGACAGTATTACAAGACTTTCCCGTGCGTATAACCTGATCGTTCCACCAAGCGGACGTACATTATCCGGTGGTCTTGATCCGGCGGCTCTTCATATGCCGAAGAGAATTTTTGGGGCGGCAAGAAATATGCGTGAGGGCGGAAGTCTTACGATTCTTGCTACAGCGCTTGTGGATACAGGAAGTAAGATGGATGATGTTGTGTACGAGGAATTTAAAGGTACCGGTAACATGGAACTTGTACTGGATAGAAAATTGCAGGAGAAGAGAGTGTTCCCTGCAGTGGATATTCCGAAATCGGGAACAAGACGCGAAGATCTTCTTCTCTCACAAGAGGAACAGGAAGCCGTTGACATTATGCGCCGGGCTTTGAATGGAATGAAGTCGGAAGAGGCCGTAGACAACATTTTGAATATGTTTTCACGTACAAAAAATAATGCGGAATTTGTCCAGATGGTGAAAAAAACAAAATTCTTTTAGAATAGAAGAGAAAAAACTTGCATAAATTTATAATTTATGTTACAATCAAAAAGCTGTTTAAGTAAATATTAACACGTATATAAAACGTAAATAAAAATAGAGAGGTGAAAATCATGAAAGAAGGAATCCATCCAGATTATTATCAGGCAACAGTAACTTGTAACTGCGGTAACACATTTGTAACAGGATCTACAAACAAAGATATCCACGTAGAAATCTGTTCAAAATGCCACCCGTTCTATACAGGACAGCAGAAAGCTACTCAGGCTCGTGGCCGTGTTGATAAGTTTAACAAGAAATACGGAATTCAGGCTTAAGCTAATAGAATTCGGAACTTACAGGTTGAGGTTTTTTAAATCTCAACCTTTGTTGCGTCATAGGAAATTTTGCGCAATCTTTTGTTCAATGGAGGAAAATGTATGAAGTCATCCAATATAGGCGGGCAGGCGGTGCTTGAAGGCGTCATGATGAAGAATGGAGATGAGTATGCGGTTGCGGTAAGGAAACCGGACGGGGAAATTGAAGTGAAGAAGGAAACTTACAGAAGTGTGATAAAATGGGGCACATTGACGAAAATTCCTTTTGTACGCGGAGTATTCAATTTCATAGATTCTATGGTACTTGGAATGAAAACGCTTACATATTCGGCAAGCTTTTATGAGGAAGAGGATGAAAAAGGGAAGAGAATGACGGAGGAGCAGGTGAAAAAAGCAGAGAAGAAAGATTCGCTGTTAATGGGGGTTACAGTTGCTTTTTCGATTGTTCTGGCAATCGGTATCTTTATGGTTCTGCCGTATTTTATTATAAATCTTGCAGGGAATGTTATAAAATCACGCGTTGTTCTGTCGTTTCTTGAAGGCGTACTGAGGCTTGCCATATTTATCGGCTATATTCTGATCATTTCCAAAATGGAGGATATCAAGAGAGTCTACATGTATCATGGAGCAGAACATAAGTGTATTAACTGCATTGAGCACGGAATGGATCTTACGGTGGAAAATGTAAGAAAAAGTTCCAAGCAGCATAAACGATGCGGAACGAGTTTTCTGCTTTTTGTGGTGATTATAAGTTGTGTGATGGTGTTTTTTATTCAATCGGATTCACAGCTTGTGAAAGTAGGTCTTAGAATCGCTTTGATCCCGGTGATTGCCGGAATTTCGTACGAATTGATCAAGTGGGCAGGAAACAGCGAAAACCCTATTATAAATGCACTGAGTAAGCCGGGGCTTTGGATGCAGAATCTGACAACAAAAGAGCCGGATGACGAGATGATCGAAGTTGCAATCCAGTCGGTAGAAGCGGTCTTTGACTGGAAAAAATATAAAGAAGAGAATTTTGGAGCAGAAAAATGATGACACTTGAGGAAGCGTACCGTTTTGGACAAATGTCACTGAATCAGGCGGGGATTCCGGATGCGGGAACAGATGCCTGGATTCTTTTGGAACATGTAACCGGAGTAAGCAGAACGAAATATTATGTTAATCCGGATCGGATGATGAGCGAAGAGGAACAGAAGTCATATTGTTCTTATATAGAAGAAAGAGAAAAGAGAATTCCGGTGCAGCATCTTACAGGCGGACAGGAATTTATGGGACTTGATTTTCTTGTGAATGAACATGTACTGATTCCAAGACAGGATACGGAAGTACTAGTGGAAACTGTATTGGAAGATTTGGAACCGGGAATGCGTATTTTGGATATGTGTACCGGATCGGGATGTATTCTGATCAGTCTGATGAAACTGATGCAGACAATACCCGGAGAGGATGCGGTATATGGGGTGGGTGTAGATATTTCACCGGAAGCGTTGAAAATTGCAGAAGAGAATAGAAATAAGCATAAAGTAGATGCCGCATTTGTGGAAAGTGATTTGTTTGATCGTGTGGAAGGGAAATACGATGTGATCGTATCAAATCCACCGTATATCCGCACAGCGGTCATTGAAGAACTTCAGGAAGAGGTAAAACTTCATGATCCGTATGAGGCTCTTGATGGGAAAGAAGATGGATTGTTCTTTTACCGAAGGATTGTGGGAAAAAGCAGAGAGTATTTGAAACCAGGTGGAAAACTATACTTTGAAATTGGACATGACCAGGGAGAAGCGGTGAAAATACTGATGGAAGAGGCGGGATTTTCCCGTGTGACTGTGAAAAAGGACCTTGCGGGACTTGACCGTGTTGTATTTGGCGTGTAAAATATTCAAAGAGGAAAAATTAGGAGGAATTAACATGTTTGACAAATTAGAAGATTTGCTCATTCGATTTGAAGAGATTTTAAGTGAGCTGCAGGAACCGGACGTGGCAAATGATCAGACACGTTTTCGGAAATTGATGAAGGAACAGGCGGATTTAACTCCGATCGTTGAAGCATATACAGAATATAAAAATGCAAAACAGGCTATCGCTGACAGCGAAGAGATGTTAGAAGAAGAATCCGATGAAGAGATGAGAGAACTTGCAAAAGAGGAACTTTCTTCTTCTAAGAAACGAGTAGAAGAGCTTGAGCATGAACTTAAGATTCTTTTACTTCCGAAGGATCCCAACGATGAGAAGAATATTATGGTGGAAATCCGTGCGGGAGCAGGCGGAGATGAGTCGGCACTCTTTGCGGCAGAAGTCTATCGTATGTATGTGCACTATGCGGAGAGCAAACGCTGGAAGACAGAGCTGATTTCAATAAGTGAGAATGGAATCGGCGGATTCAAGGAAGTTGTATTTATGGTAAGCGGACAGAGCGTGTACTCCAGAATGAAGTACGAAAGCGGCGTACACCGTGTACAGCGTGTTCCGGAGACGGAATCAGGCGGACGTATCCACACTTCTACAATTACGGTTGCAGTAATGCCGGAAGCGGAAGAGGTGGATGTTGTCATTGATGAAAAAGACATTCGTATTGATGTTATGCGTGCATCCGGTAACGGTGGACAGTGTGTCAATACAACAGACTCTGCGGTACGTTTAACACACTATCCGACAGGAATCGTCATCTATAGCCAGACAGAAAAATCACAGTTACAGAATAAAGAAAAAGCGTTCCGTTTACTTCGTTCTAAATTGTATGAATTAGAGCTTGAGAAAAAACAGTCTGCAGAAGCAGAAGCAAGAAGAAGTCAGATCGGTACAGGCGACCGTTCTGAGAAGATCCGTACTTACAATTTCCCGCAAGGACGTGTAACAGAACACCGCATTAAGCTGACATTGTATAAAATTGACGATATCATGAATGGAGATTTGGATCAGATTATCGATCCGCTGATTGCTGAAGATCAGGCAATGCGTTTAAGCGGTTTGGATGAATTATAGAATTCATGGGTTTTAAATAGGGAAAAAGAAATAGAAATCGGTATCCGGTTTCTATTTTTCGTGATATAGGAAACTGCTATGGAATCCTGTATCATGAGAAGCACATTTTGTGTGAGGAATGCACTGTTTTGCAAAGTGGTAGTTTTTTAGGAGGGGTAACATGAAAAATAAACTTAAGAAATTGTTTTCTTACTATAAACCATATAAAGGGTTGTTTTTTGCAGACATGTTTTTTGCCATACTGGGGGCAGCGGTTACACTTGTGATTCCACTCATTGTGCGTTATATTACAAATGAAGTGGTGTACTTTGAGAAAGACAAAGTGATGCATACGATCACAATACTCGGTGGTTTGATGATTTTTCTGGTAGTAGTGGAATATGTCTGCAATTATTTCATTGCTTTTTACGGGCATATGATGGGAGCGAAAATGGAAGCAAATATGCGAAGTGATATCTTTGGACATTATCAGAAGCTGACGTTTGCGTTCTATGATAACCAGAAAGTAGGAGCACTTCTTTCGCGGATTACAAGCGATTTGTTCGATATTACAGAACTTTTGCATCATGGACCGGAAGATATTGTGATTTCTATTATCAAATTGGTTGGTTCTTTTATCATTCTTGTAAATATCAATGTACAGCTTACAATCGTAGCCTTTATATTCGTTCCGTTCATGATTATTTTTGCCGGATACTATAACCGGAAAATGAAAGTGGCATTCAAGAGAAACAGAGCAAGGATTGCAGACATTAACAGTCAGATTGAAGATAGTCTTTCCGGAATCCGTGTAGTGAAATCTTTTGCCAATGAACATATTGAAATGAAGAAATTTGAAAAGGGTAATGATAATTTTGTTGCTGCAAAAAAGATCAGCTATAGTTATATGGCTGGATATCATTCGACTTTGACTGCGCTTACGACACTTGTTACTGTTGTAGTGTTGATCGTGGGAGCGAGGGGACTTGTAAGTAAAACAATTGTAGTAGCTGATCTGGTTACATTTCTTCTGTACATCAATAACTTTATTGAGCCGGTGAAGAAGCTGATCAACTTTACGGAAATGTTCCAGAATGGATATTCCGGCTTTGACCGTTTCCTTGAGATGATGTCCATTGCACCGGATATCAAGGATGAGGAAGATGCGGTTTCTGTAGACAGATTGGAAGGAAGCATTGAATTCAATGATGTATCTTTCCGCTACAGTGACAGCGATGAAGATGTGTTGAAGAACGTGAATCTGGATGTAAAAGCAGGGGAATATATGGCGCTTGTGGGACCGTCCGGAGTTGGAAAAACAACGCTTTGCAGTCTGATCCCGAGATTCTATGAAGTGACGGGAGGAAATATCAAAATTGATGGAATGGATATCCGTAAGATCAAACTGGATGATTTGAGAAATAATATCGGTATTGTACAACAAGACGTGTATTTGTTTGCGGGAACGATCATGGAAAACATCCGCTACGGAAATCCGGATGCAACGGATGAGGATGTGATTCGTGCAGCAAGAAGAGCCAATGCACATGAGTTTATCATGAGTTTTCCGGATGGATATGATACAGATATCGGGCAGCGGGGAGCGAAACTGTCCGGCGGGCAGAAACAGAGAATTTCCATTGCACGGGTATTTTTGAAGAATCCGCCGGTTTTGATTTTTGATGAGGCAACTTCAGCACTGGATAATGAGAGTGAGAAGGTGGTACAACAGTCATTGGAAGATTTGGCGAGAAACCGTACGACATTTGTCATTGCGCATAGACTGACAACTATTCGCAATGCACGAAGAATTTTAGTGCTGACAGAAAAAGGAATTGAGGAGCAGGGAACACATGAAGAACTTCTTGCCAAAAAAGGAGTTTATGAATCTTTATATAATATGCATAAGTAGAAGGTGTGAAAATGAAAGAAATAGAATTTAAAAGGCCGGAACTGGAAGATAAAGAAATTATTTCATCTTATTTTAGAAAGTATCCGTCCAGAAGCTGTGAAAGAACTTTTGTTAATGTGTATCTATGGTCCAGACACTATAAGGTAAAGTATGCGATTATTGAAAATGCACTGGTATTCCGAAGCGAGGATGAAGGAGAGTTCTCATTTGCCTATCCTGCAGGAGCGGCAGATGATGTGAAACGTGCGATTGAGTTTCTTATGGGATACTGCGAAGAGAAGGGACAGAAATTCAGTATGTATAATGTGACTCCGGAATTTTTTGCACAGTTTGATGCATGGTATCCGGGTCAGTATGAGATTGCATATAGCAGAGACGATGCGGATTATATCTATGAGTCGGAAAAACTGGCTACACTGTCTGGGAAAAAACTGCATGCGAAAAGAAATCATATCAACAAATTTAAGGCAGAGCATGATAACTGGGCATATGAGCCGATTACGGATGAGAATCTGGAGGAATGTTTCCAAATGGCGTTAAAATGGAGAAACGAAAATGGCTGTGAGGACAATCCGGAGAAAAATGCTGAGATGTGTGTGACTTTGAATTCTTTGCGGTTATACAAGGAATTGGAGCTTACTGGAGGACTTCTGCGATTGGACGGAGAAGTTGTAGCGTTTACCATTGGAGAAGCAATCTGTGAAGATACATTTGTTGTACACATCGAGAAAGCCTACGCGGAAGTTCAAGGAGCCTATCCGATGATCAATCAGCAGTTTGTGGAGCATACGTGTATGAATTATAAATATGTGAACAGAGAGGAAGATACAGGAGCAGAAGGGTTACGAAAAGCAAAATTATCTTATCGCCCGGCTTTTCTTGAAGAAAAAGGTTTTGTGACAAAAAAATAGGAGGAAAAAGCAGTGATATCAAAGAAAATGGAAAATATGGTGGCAAACAGTTCCGCAATCCGTGCGATGTTTGAAGAAGGAAACCGGCTTGCGAAGCTTTATGGTTCAGAGAATGTATATGATTTTAGCCTGGGAAATCCAAATGTACCTGCGCCTGAGTCGATCAAAAAGGCAATTGTTGATATTGTAAATGAAGAGAATCCCATTGCGCTGCACGGTTATACCAATAGCAATGCAGGATACAGCGAAGTGAGAACTGCAGTGGCAAAATCGTTGAATCAAAGATTCGGCACAGCGTTTGAGGAAAGAAATATTACAATGACAGTAGGAGCCGCAGGGGGATTGAATGTTGCTTTGAAGGTGCTTTTGAATCCGGGAGATGAAGTCATTGTATTTGCACCGTACTTTGGAGAGTATAGAAGTTATGTGAACAACTTTGATGGTGTAATTGTGGAAATTTCACCGAATACAGAGAATTTCCAGCCGAAATTGGATGAGTTTGAAGCAAAGATTACAGAAAAAACAAAAGCAGTCATCATCAATACTCCGAATAATCCTACGGGTGTCGTTTATTCAGAAGAGACGATTCAGAAACTTACTGCCATTATGGACAAAAAGCAGGAAGTTTACGGACATGAGATCTATTTGATTTCTGATGAACCATACCGCGAACTTGCGTATGACGGAGTGGAGGTTCCGTATCTTACAAAATTCTATGGGAATACCATTGTGTGTTATTCTTACAGTAAGTCCTTGTCGCTTCCGGGAGAACGTATCGGGTATCTAGTGATTCCGGATGAGGTGACGGACAGCGAAAAGGTAAATGCGGCGGCAAATGTAGCGAACCGCATTCTTGGATTTGTAAATGCACCGACATTGCAGCAGAAAATCGTGGAAAGATGTTTGAATGAAAAGACAGATATTTCTTACTATGATAGAAACCGGGAGACGCTTTATAAGGGACTGATTGATTGTGGCTTCGAATGTATCAAACCGGAAGGAGCATTCTATTTGTTTATGAAAGCTCCGGTTGAGAATGAAAAAGAATTCTGCAATGCGGCAAAAGAATTCCATATTTTGATCGTGCCGGGCAGTTCTTTTGGATGTCCGGGATACGTGCGGATTGCTTACTGTGTAGCTTATGAGACAATCGTAAATGCTTTGCCGAAATTTAAGGAACTTGCAAAGAAGTATTTTGGCGGATTAGAAGAATAAGAATATATGAATAAAGGGGTAATGAAATGTTAAAAAAGATTTTACAGGGAATGGTAGTCGGAATTGCAAATATTATTCCGGGAGTCAGTGGTGGTACTATGATGGTTGCCATGGGGCTCTATGACAAATTGATCCACTCCATTACACATTTGAAAAGTGAATTCAAAGAAAGTATGAAGTTGCTTCTTCCGATTTTTGCAGGAGCTGGCATTGCCATTGTTGCATTATCGAGATTGTTTGAGTTTCTGCTTGCAAACTATCCGATACCGACAAATTTTGCGTTCTGCGGATTGATCGCAGGAAGTTTACCGTTTATTTTTAAGAAGGTCAAAGGGCATTCGGTTACTATTGGGAAAATCATACCGTTTCTTGTATTCTTTGGAATTGTAATATTGATGGCAGTTCTTGGGGAATCCGGCGGAAATGCCGCAGATGTAAGCTTTGGATTTGCAAATGTAGTAAAATTGTTTGGCGTAGGTGTGATCGCGGCGGCTACGATGGTTGTTCCGGGAGTCAGCGGTTCCATGATGCTGATGCTTCTTGGCTACTATGATACGATCATTGAAACGATCAATGACTTTATTGACGCTTTGGTTCAGTTTAATATGACAGAGATTTTAAGAACGTTTGGAATTCTGGTACCGTTTGGAATCGGAGTGGTGATTGGAATTTTTGCCATCGCCAAGATCATAGAGTTTATTTTTAAAAAAGCGGAAATCCATGCATATTATGGAATTATCGGCTTGATTCTTGCCTCTCCGATCGCAATTTTAATGAAGACGGATTGGAGTGGTGTTTCCGTTATATTGATTGCTGTAAGTGTAGTGACATTTGCGGCAGGATGGTTTGTTGCAAGTAAATTAGGTGGGGAATAAATGGAGTATAGTCACGAGATTATTTTGCCAAATGAAGATCTCCCTTTTAAAATGTTTGTATTTGAGGGAAAAGATGGGAATTATGTCAGGGACAAACACTGGCATAGCGCCATTGAGATATTTGCTATTTTTGAAGGAAAATTGCGGTTTTTCCTGAATGAAGAGGAATATATTCTGGAGGCAGGAGAATTTGTGCTGATCAATTCGAATGAGGTTCATTCCATATTTTCTCCGAGGCCTAATCACACCATTGTGTTGCAGATACCGATTGCCGTTTTTGAAAATTATTATACAAACGAATCTTTTATATCCTTTTCCCACGAACCAAGCATTCAGGATGAACGAATGATGGAACTGATCGGTAAGATGTATGAAATTTACGAAAAGCGTGAATGTGGATCTGGGCTTTTGGTACAAAGCGAATTTTACAGACTTTTGTATATGCTTGTGACAGAGTACCGAATGACCGATGTGAACCCGGAGATTGTACGGAGCTACCGGAAGTTAAATCATCTCACAGATATTACGGATTATATTAAAGAGAATTATCAGAAGGATTTATCTTTGGAAAACCTGGCAGAAACTTTTGGTTACTCACCTACATATTTATCAAAAATGTTTCAAAAGTATGCAAAGATCAATTATCGGGATTATTTGCAGAATATCAGGTTGGAGCGGGCATATCATGAACTTATGAGAACAGATCATATGCTGAGTGATATTGCAGTGGATCATGGGTTTGCAAACAGTAAAGCGTTTGCGAAGGCTTTTAAGAAAAAGTACCAAATTCTGCCAAGTGAATATCGGAAGAAAATGAAGGAATGACACGGAATGTGTTGTTCCTTTTTTAATGATGTGCGTCCAGCGAAGCTGGATCACACTTGCCGGTGCAAGTCCGGTCACGGTAATCGCCAGTGAGCCGTGTAGTTAA
>OFMJ01001128.1_pt1 | contig 21481 bp, 22 predicted proteins | sample 1541801 | NCBI WGS metagenome assembly OFMJ01 (sample SAMN04209234, study PRJEB22552) | human gut metagenome | biome: gut; material: feces | host: Homo sapiens | place: USA: Oklahoma
TCGCAGACGCTGGTGTGTGAATCCTGCGAGTTCTGCGACCATTTTCTCAAACTGCACCCGGATGTAGCCGTTATCCTCAATGTGGATGAAGACCATCTGGACTATTTTAAAAACCTGGATAATATCATCCGTTCGTTTCACACCTTTGCCGGGATGGCCAGCCGTGCGGTGATTGCCAATGGGGACGATGCAAACACCATGCGCGCGGTGGAAGGGCTTGACCCGTCAAAACAGCTCATCACCTTCGGCAATGCGGAAACAAACGATTATTACCCCCGCAACATTCAGCTGCTGGGCGGCACCAAGCAGTCGTTTGAACTGATGTACCACGGGCAGAAGCTGGCGGACATCACCCTGAAAGTGCCGGGCGCGCACAATGTGCTCAATGCGGTAGCCGCCTGCGCGGCAGCGTTGCTTGACGGGGTAAAACCGGAAGAGCTCGCAGCGCCTCTTGCTGAATTCGGCGGCGCCGGCCGGCGGTTCGAACTGCTGGGTGAGGTCGGCGGTGTGACCATCATGGACGATTACGCCCATCATCCGGCGGAACTGCGGGTCACTCTGGAAGCGGCGAAAAAGCTGGATTTCAAAAAGGTATGGGCGGTGTTCCAGCCGTTTACCTACTCCCGCACCAAACTGCTGTTTGACGATTTTGTCGAGGTGCTCCAAATCGCCGACCGGGTGGTCCTTTCTGAAATCATGGGCTCCAGAGAAAAGAACACCTACAACATCTATTCCCGCGACCTGTGTGAAAAGATTCCGGGCAGCGTCTGGTTCAACACCTTTGAGGAGATCCGGGACTATGTCCTTCAAAACGCCGAACCGGGCGACCTTGTCATCACGCTGGGCTGCGGCGATATTTACAAAGCGGCAAAGCTGATGCTCAACATCCAGTAATGATTTAAAACAGGCGGTATGCAAAGAGCGTACCGCCTGTTTTTAAACTGTTCGCAAAGGAAGTGCCTTGGCCGGGAAACGGATTTTCAACTTACCGGGAAATACAGGGCAAAACAATGGCCACAGGAGGGTGTACCAAAACTGTGCGCTGGGCACAGGAAGCTCATCGCGCTTATATCTGACCCCAAAAAGGCACATGGAAAGTGCGTCCGGAACGCTGTCCGTGCGGCTGAATGCCACGTAAGTTTGCGGGATATAAAAACCGACTGTGGAAAAATTCCACAGTCGGTTTTTGATGCAATTAAACGTTCAGGGTCTTTAACCCTTCTTTTTCTTCCGGTTTCGGATAGTAGACCAGCTTGTATTCCGAAGAGTACTCGCCTGCATCCAGCGTGAGGATGAGGGTATCCGCCTCTTTCACATCCGGCAGGACACAGCGGACGACCGGCCCGAGGATATTTTTATTGGCGGCTTCACCGGCGTAATCCCAGCTGAGCAGCGGGATGACCGTATCCCCAATGCGGATGGATATCTTCACATTGCCCGGTTGTACCGGCTGCATACTGTCGTTGAGCAGGTAGAGTTCCGCGTCAAAGGTCTCGCCTGCGTTGTAGGAAAATTTCTTGAGCCGGGCGCTGGCGAGCACCGGGCGGAGGGAATCCTTCACCGCGTAGTAGGAAGGCTTCGGCGAGCAGGGGTAGTTGAGCAGCGAGTTGTTGGCAACAGTCGGCCACGGCTCGTTGAAGCACCAGTTGAGCGCCATGGAGCAGTACGGCTTCTGGCGGCGTGCCTCTTCAAAGATGCACTTGTACCCCTCGCACTGGGTCCACTGGCTTTTCTCGATCATATCCTCCAGCGATTTGGGTTCGCCCCAGTAGAAGCGGAGCGTATCGATGCCGCTCCAGGTGTCGCCGGGGAGCCATGCGTCAAAGGCGTGGTGCGCGGTGGTCGATTCGGTCTGCACCAGCGGGAACAGTTTTTCTTCCGGCAGCGCGGCGAGCAGACAATCTTTGTTGGCGATGGACGGAACACCGAACTCGGTGTAAGCGGTGTAGTGGGAGCGGTTCATGGCCTCATACACCTCTTCGCCCGTGCGGAATTTGAAGATATAGCAGCCGTGCGCCATCCCGAACAGCGGAGAAGTGGCAATGAACGGGCGCTCACGGTCCATCTCGTAGCAGAGCTTGTTGAGAAGGCGCAGTGCGAAGTGCTGGTCGGTCATGCCGGACCAGACGTTGAACAGCTCATTGCCGCCGCACCAGAGCACCAGGCTGGTAAAGCCCTTGAGCCGCTCGATGAGGGCGGTCGCTTCGCTTTCCAGCACCGCAAGATAATGGTCGGAATTGTAATAGTTGTTGCAGGCGAGCGGGAACTCCTGCCAGACCATGATGCCGTACTCATCGCACAGCTCAAAGAAGGAGTTTTTGTCAATGAACGCACCGCCCCAGCAGCGGAACAGGTTCATGTTCGCCTCTTTTGCCAGACGTACCTGCGGCAGATAGGTCGCGCGGGTGACCATACCGGGGAAAATTTCCGGGTTGACCCAGTTGGAGCCTTTGGCAAAGACATTCACGCCGTTTAGGCGAATCTGGATAGGCGGCGTACTGCGGGTGCGCGGGAAGCCCTGCGGCTCGTCCCAGGCGCCCTCGTTCATCACGAGTTCTACTGTGCGGAAGCCGACCCGGCCGGTCCGTTTGATGCTTTCGCCCCGTTCGTCCATCAGCACAGCCTCATACCGGTAAAGAGTAGGCTCGCCGCAGCCGTTGCACCACCAGAGTTCCGGATTTTCCAATGTGAAGGTTATAACATCCCCTTCGCCGGAGAAAAGAACGGTGTTGTCCGGCGCGAAGAACCGCCATTCCACCGGACCGTCGCCGGTGCGCTGTGCGGATAGGGCCACATCTACGCTGGAATAGTCTTCCGCCAGCCGGTAGGTGGCCTCTGCCTTTTTCAAATAGCTTTCGGCACGGGTCTCAATGAAAGTATCCTCCCAAATGCCGAGCGGGATTAAGCGCGGGTGCCAGTCCCACCCATAGCTGACGGCCGGTTTGCAGCACTGCTGAGCTTCGTCGCGGGTATCCGGGTAAGCGCCCGGATTTTTCGGCGCGGGGTAGACGAGCACCTCCAGAACAGCGTCGGTCCCGGCGTATTCAGTCACTTCAAATTCCACCGGGCGGAACATGCCCTCCTGATGCAGGATGAGCGTTCCGTCCACGCGGATGTCAAATTCATAGTCGATGCCGCCGCAGACAAAAAACGCTTTCTCGTTGGAAGCGCAGGTGATGTTTTTAAACGGCGCCCGGTAAAGCCAGTAGGAGTCTTCCATCCAGCGGTATTCTTTAAAATTCAGGTCATATGTATATTCCGGCAATCCTTTTGCTTTTGCCCAGTCGAGTTGTACCGCGCCGGGTACAGCAGCAGGGACGAATTCGTCCGGCACAGCGCCTTTTTGAGAGCAGGGGCCGACCGACCAGTTGAGTCTTTGTATCATGGGAAAAACCTCCTGTGTTGATTGGTTTGTTTGGTTTTTTAAAAGGGCTTTTCGACTTTATTATACTGTCGCATTTTTTAAAAAACAAGCCGATTCTGCGCTTTCTTCACAACGCACGAAAATCGGCGGGAAAATTGTGTGGTTCGACCAAAAAACAAGCCGCCGGAAGCTTGCCCGGCGGCTTTCTCTTGCGTAAATGCCTGTGGATTATTGATGATAGTACTCTTTTGCGGCGGCAAAGAATGCGTCAATGTTATCCCAGCTGGAGAGCGGAGGAATGTCGCAGCCGGAGGAGATGACGAAGTTTTTGTGTTCCCTGCAGGCGGCGAGCAGGTCCATGGTCGCTTTGCGGATGGACTCCGGCGTGCCGTTGCGGAATTCTCCCGCCGGGTCGATGTTGCCCATGACAACGGTGTCATCCGGGATGTGTTTTATCATTTCGGTCATGTCGATGGCGTTGCCGAAGTGGTAAGCGCCTGCCCCGATGGAGAGGATGCCGTCGATCATGCGAATGGTCCCGCCGCCGCAGTTGTGGTAGATGATTAAGAAATCATCGTCCTGCAATTCGTCCACGATTCGTTTCATGTAAGGAACGGAAAATTCGTCGTTGAGGGCGGGAGAAAGCAGTCCGGCGAGCGGTTCGGCGACAACTACGCCGTTTGCCCCGACCTCTTTATAAGCCCGGATGTATTTGATGAGGAAATCGGTCGCTTTGGTCAAAACGGTGTGAACCATGTCCGGGTCGTCGTAGCAGTAGATCATCGCTTCCGAAACGTCCAGCAGACGGCCTGCCAGAGAAAACGGACCGATGACCCCGGCGAAGACCGGCCGGTCGGTGATGAGCCCGCAGGCTTTTTTAATGGCTTCCACATAAATGGCAGTGCGTCCCGCGCCGACTTCCGGCACCTTGAGAGCGTCCGCCTGTTCTTGATTTTCCACAATGTGGCCGATGACGGCAGGCACCTCGTCCGGTGAGACGCGGATGGTGGAACCGAATGCTTCCGCCTCAAGGGAAAGGTCCATCATGCTCACCGAAGCGGCGGCGTCGGTACGGTCGGCAACGGCTTTCATGCCTTTTGCCTGGTAGTCGCTGCTGGAAATGAGCTGCTGCACGTCAATGCCGAGCAGCTGGATGCAAGGGAAGGAAAGGACCGGCATGGGTTTTTTCACGGGAGCTGCTTTGACGTCTTGCAGCCACTGGGTCATATTCATAAAAGATCACTCGCTTTGTTTATTTGATTTATGGCATCGGTTTTAACCACTGGAATCATCATACAACAAAGGGTAAAACGGAATCTTGTAAAATCGTGTGATGTTTAGTAATTTTTTATGAGAGTTGTAAAAGGGGTGGAAAATGGTTCTACTTGCGCTTTTTTGACGGATGCGGTATTCTATGGTCGGGAGGGTGAAAAATGTTCCAGCAGGATTTTATTATGAGAGAGGTCGAGCTGATCTCCCGGTTTTTAGCCAAAACACTGCTGGGCAGGGATCTGGAACAGCAGGAAGAAACCGTGGAGTTTGAATACCTTTCGGAAAACTATTTTGCTTACCGCCTGCGCAGGCTGGTGGGGGAAGGCAAGATCAACCAAGCGGAAAACGAGCTGTTTGAGGCGATGGAAGAGGAACCTAAGATGGAGTACCTTTCCGCCGCGTTCGAATTTTACCGTACATTGGCAGAACTCGACCCTGTTTATTTAAAGCAGTGCGGCTTTTCGGAAGAAGAGGTCGCGGAAGGTTTGCAGGACGTAAAACGCATATATGGAATCGAGGGTTAGAATATGAGTAAAATGGAAGCACAGGCCAAAAAGGCAAAAGGCCTTTGGGGAGACTTCAAAAAATTCGCATTTAAAGGAAACGTGCTGGATATGGCAGTCGGCGTCATCATCGGCGGCGCGTTCGGAAAAATCGTCACGTCGGTCGTTAACGACCTGATCATGCCCATCTTCGGTTTTATCACCTCCGGCGCGGATTTTAAAACCCTCAAATGGGTGCTCAGCCCGGCTGTGGTGGAAAATGGGGTCACCGTGCAGGAGGAGTCCGCCATCCTGTATGGGAATTTCATCCAGAATGTGGTGGATTTTCTCATCATCGCTGTGTCCATCTTTTTGCTTTTGCGGCTGATGACCCGTGCCCGCCGCAAGAAAGAGGAGGAAGAGGCCGCCAAGCCGAAGGCGCCCAGCGAGACCGAGCTTCTCGCCGAGATCCGCGACCTGCTTAAAGCGTCCAATGGAGTGCAGAAAAGCGAAGTGAAACCGGATCAGACAGAAAACTGAATTAAACAAAAAACCGGCCCGGAACGGCAGATAAAACGCCGCTCCGAGCCGGTTTTTGTAGTTTTGAAAGCTTCGCAGCCGGTAATCCGCTAATGTGACCGAAAAGCGGGTCAAAGCATCTTTGAAAGGAACAGTTCCGCCGGCTGAGCCAAAGGGCCTTCGTTTATAACAAGACAGCCGCAGTCTTTGTACCCAAGTTTGCGGTAGAAGTGCTGGGCGGATTCGTCCGACTGGGTGGAGGTCAGCGCCATTTGAAAGCCCTGCCTCTTCAAAGCCGATTCCCAGTGCTGCATGGCAAGCTTTCCGAACCCTTTTCCCCGGTGCTCTTCCCGGATGAACAGCAGGCTGAGAAAGGGAAGGTTCTCCCACAAAAAAGACCCTTCCAGCACTCCGACGGGTGTTTCATCGTCAAACAGGGTGTAGCTCTGTCCGGCTTTCAGAAGCTGTTCAAACCGCTTTTCAGAAATGTGCGGAACAAGCGACTGCCAGAACAAACGGTCGCTTTCGTTTGCTTGCCGAAGAGAAAACATGACGGTACCTCCTTTAAAAAACGGCTGTAATCACACCGCTGCTGATGGATGGGTTTATTGTACCACGCCGGCGGGATTTGACACAAGGGAAAAGTCATTCAAAAGAAAATGAGGAAAAAACCTTTCGTCTTTTGCAAAATAATGTTAAAATAAGAACATATACATCCTGTAACGGTCTTGGAGGAACGAACTATGATTTATAACGGCGTTGATTTTGACACCTATTTTAAAAATTATCCGGATGAAAACGGCTATTTCGGAAAATACGGCGGCGTGTACATCACCGAAGAACTCAAACAGGCGATGGAAGAGATCACCGAAGCCTATTTCACCATCTGTAAATCCAGCAAATTTATCAGCGAACTGCGCCGTATCCGCAGGGAGTTTCAGGGCCGTCCGACCCCGATCTCTTACCTGGAGCGGCTCTCCGGAAAGATCGGCAACGTGCAGCTTTACGCGAAGCGTGAGGATTTGAACCACACCGGCGCGCATAAGCTCAACCACTGCATGGGCGAAGCGCTGCTCGCGAAATATATGGGTAAAAAGAAGATTATCGCGGAAACCGGCGCCGGCCAGCACGGCGTTGCGCTTGCGACCGCCGCGGCGTATTTTGGTTTGGAATGCGACATTTACATGGGTTCGGTGGATATTGCCAAGCAGGCGCCGAACGTTGCCCGCATGAAGATCCTCGGCGCGAATGTTGTGGAGGTCACCGAAGGGCTCGCTACATTGAAAGAAGCGGTAGACGCCGCGTTTGCGGCTTACAGCCGGGATTATAAAGACTGCATTTACTGCATTGGTTCGGTCGTGGGACCGCATCCGTTCCCGATGATGGTGCGCGATTTCCAGAGCGTAGTCGGCATTGAGGCAAGAGAGCAGTTCCTGGAAATGACCGGCGAGCTTCCGGATGCGGTTGTTGCCTGTGTAGGCGGCGGCTCCAATGCAATGGGCATGTTCTCCGGCTTCCTCAATGATCCGGTTGATATTTATGGGGTAGAACCGCTCGGCCGCGGCCCAGCGCTTGGCGATCATGCGGCAAGCCTGTCTTACGGCAGTGAGGGCGTAATGCACGGGTTCAACAGCATCATGCTTAAGGATGAAAACGGCGATCCCGCTCCGGTCTACTCGGTCGCCAGCGGTCTCGATTATCCGTCCTCCGGTCCGGAGCACGCGTTCCTGCACGATTTGGGACGGGTCAAGTATGACGTTGTAGGCGATGAGGAAACCATCGACGCGTTTTTCGCTCTGTCCCGCCTGGAGGGAATCATCCCCGCCATTGAAAGCTCCCATGCGGTGGCATATGCCATCCAGCTGGCGAAAAAGATGGGTAAAGGTTCCATTCTGATCAACCTTTCCGGCCGAGGGGATAAGGATATGGACTACATCATTGAAAAATACGGAATTCGGTAAGTTTTCGCTGTCAAACAGCCTCCGGCAGGTCATCTGTGTCGGAGGCTGTTTTTGCGGGTGTACAAAAAAGCTGTTTGAATATTTTTGCCACATTCCCCTGCGTAAGGGGTTGCATATGACGCAGCGTCATATGATACCGTACGGTTGGAGGTGAGGTTCATGCCACAATATACCACCGGAGAACTCGCCGCGAAGTGCGGCGTTTCGGTGCGGACGGTACAGTTCTACGACCGGAAAAATCTGCTGAAGCCTTTTCAGCTGACCGAAGGCGGCCGCCGCCTTTACTGCGAAAAAGACCTGGAACGGCTGCGGCTCATCGGTCTGTTGAAATCACTGGGTCTGTCGCTCGAATCCATCCGGGGAATTTTGGAAAGCAGCAATCCGGAAAAGGTTTTGTCGCTCCTGCTGGAAGAACAGGAACGGCAGCTGCGGGGCGATTTGTTGAAGATGCAGCAGCAGCTTGAGCTGATTCGCGCTGTAAGGGAAAACTTCCGCCGTTCGGAACCCATTCCGCTCAAATCCGTTGATGGCATGCAGCAGCTTATGAAAAGCAGAAACAAATTAAAAAGAACCCATATGATAATGCTTACCATCGGAATCGGCATGGATATGATTCAGCTGGGAACAGTTTTATTCTGGATCATGACGGGCAACTGGCTCCCCTTTGCGGCCTGTCTGCCGGTTATCCTTCTGGCAGGTATTTTCATGACAGGAATGTATGTGAAAAATACCGCTTACGTTTGCCCGGAGTGCGGAGCTCGGTTTAAACCGTCGCTGATAGCGTATCTCTTTTCCCGGCACACGCCGCGGACCCGCAAACTGACCTGCACCCATTGCGGACACAAAGGGTATTGCGTGGAAGTCGCTGCGGAAAAGAACGATCGGTAGATGAACGGGCGGCGCTGTCTGATGTTTGACAGCGCCGCTCATATTATGTGGGCGGAAAACAGCAGATTGTACCTGCTCAAAATAACTTGAACAATGTTCAAAATTTAAAAATAATAATTGAACAAAACTCATTGACAAACAGCTCAGTTTTATAATGAAGTTCCGTGGAAAACAAAGCATACGATCAGATGTGTTGAGGCACTTATCATGTATAAAACCAATTCAAAGTCAATATTGCTCCTGTGCTTTTTTACCTACCTCACGGTATACGTTTTAAGAGTGAATTTTTCATCCGCAATGCCGCTTTTGCAAAGTCAGGCCAATGCTTCCAGTGCGTTTTTGGGGATGATAGGTTCTGTTTTTTTCATCACCTATGCGGTCGGCCAGTTGGTAAACGGCTTTTTAGCGGATTCTATGTCGCCGTTTCGTTTTATTATTTTCGGGCTGATTGGAACGGTTCTGGCAAACGCGGGGATTGCTTTCTGCAACAGTCTCGCATTGATTCCTGTTCTCTGGGCGGTCAACGGTTACTTTCAGTCTATTTTCTGGGCTTCTTTGACCAGGCTACTTTCGTTTAATTTTGAAAAAAAGAAATACTCTGTAGTGGCAACGGTCATGTCTTCTTCCATGGTAGGGGATTTATCATCGCGTGGGTGGTGCTTGGCCGTGTGCTGGGCGGGAGCAGGTGGAACTGGTTCTTTTGGGTCCCTGCGTTTTTGGGGACGGCACTGCTTGCTGTTTGGATTGTTGCCGCGTACCGGCTGCGCGGGCATCCTGTTCCGTGCCAGAAATTGTTGATCGGCAGGTTAAAAGAGTCTATCGTTTTTTTAATCCGGCAGAAAATACAGCTCATTTGTTTGATTTGTTTTTGCCTTGGATTTGTAAAAGAGAGCATATCGGTTTGGGGGCCGACCATTACCGGGTATCTGTTGGGGGTCGATATTAAATCTTCTGCGCTTGTGCTTTTGACCGTTCCTTTCGCGAATCTGGTCGGCATGTTTCTCGCAAAAGGGTTGATCGACCGCTTTAAAGGGAACGAAATGAAAACGCTGATCTTTTTGTTTGGCGGGATGACCGCCGCAAGTGTTCTGCTGTTTTTATTTCAGGAAAACATGGTTGCGGTAACGGTTATCCTGCTTGCGGCGGTGTCCGCTATGCCATATGGCTGCAACAGCATCCCGCTGATGTTTTCCAAATACAATCTTGTTTCAACCTTGGCGGGTATTCTGGATTTTGCGTCTTATATTGGAGCCGCGCTCTCTTCCCTTGTTTTGGGGATGGTGCTGACAAATGGGAACTGGTTTTCAGCGGCGCTGATTTGGGCGGTTATGGCGGCAGCGGTGGTCGTATTGTGTGTGATAACCGGAAAGAAACTAAAATGGAGGGAGGAATAGTAGGTGGATGATGCGGTCGGTTTGATTCATGGGAAATATCAGTCGTTTTCTGCGGTTGAGAAAAAAATAGCGGATTTTATTCTGGAACATCCGGAAACGGTTATTTATATGACAACGGCTGTACTGGCAAAAGAACTGGGCGTTTCACAGGGAAGCATCGTTCATTTTGCCAATGCGCTGGGGTTTGGCGGGTACAGTCAGCTAAAACTGAGTGTAGCTCAGCATCTGCCCAATCATGAAAAAATCATATCGGAGCAGATAACAGCCAAAGACAGCGCTAAGCTGGTTTTGGAAAAACTTTCAAACGAAGTGGTACAATCTTTTCAGATGACTCTTTCAGCGGTATCAAATAAACAGCTGGAACAGGCAGTTGAGATTCTGGCCCAAAAGAAACGGATTGAAATTTATGGCGTCGGTTCGTCTTCCATGGTTGCAAATGACGCGTATTACCGTTTTATGCGGCAGGGACTGCCCGCATACAGTGTGATCGACCCGCACATCGCGTCTGTTTCCGCGTCGCTGCTTGACCAAAATTGCGCGGTGGTAGCTGTGTCCTATTCAGGGAGAACGGTCGAAACGTTAAAGAGCGCTCAAATCGCGAAAGAGAAGGGCGCTTCGATCATTGCTTTGACCAGCTTTTCCAAAAGCCCTCTGGCAAAACTGAGTGATGTCTGCCTTGTCAGCGCTTCCAAAGAAACAGACCGCTTAAAAGAGGCAACGGCGGCGAGACATAGCCAGCTTCTGCTGCTGGACGCTCTGCTGATGTATATTTCATTTAAAAACATTGGCAAAACCATTGCTTATACTGAAAACATTGCAGAAATCATTGGTGAACACAGAATAGATGAATAAATGTTGATTTGTGGGGGCGTTGAGATGAAACATTCATTTTTTTCAGGTGACGGGAACTGGTACAAGGGGAATCTTCATGCGCATACAACAGAGTCGGACGGCATGCAGACCCCGGAGGAGCGGATGGATTATGGTAAAAGCGCAGGAATTGACCCACAATGAAATCATAAAGCAGATTCAAAGCGGCAACTTTTATGCTTCTGCCGGCCCGGAAATTTACGACTTTGGCATGGATGATGAAAACAATTTACATATTGAATGTTCACCATGTGAGTCGATTAATTTCATCGCTTATGAAACGCTTGGAAGCAGCATTGTGAAAACAGGCGTTACAGAAGGGGTGTATCCGCTCAAAGGTACCGAGACATTTGTGCGCTGCGAGTGTGTGGACCGCTATGGAAAAATCGCGTACACCAACCCGGTTTTTTTAAACCAGCCTTAACGGTGCGGCGCGGATTTTCGCAGCCAATCGAAACGAAAGATTTTACATATTAACGAAAAGCAAAGCAGATGACTTGCCGGACAACCAGCAAGCCATCTGCTTTGTCTGCGTTTGAAGGAATCATGCCGCTTTTTTGAACCGGATTCAATGTTTTTGAACACTCGACTTCGTCAGCAGTTTCTTGTAGGTTACATCCATTCCGATCGCTCCCAGCGGGGCGGTTATAATAATGGCCAGTACCGCCACGGATAACACAATCTGCCCGCAGGGTAGGCCCATTGCCAACGGGACCGAACCAATAGCCGCCTGCACGGTTGCTTTTGGCAGATAGGCGATCACACAGAAAAGCCGTTCTTTCCAGTTCAGCTGTGTTTTCACTAAGCAGAGCAGAACGCCGATTCCACGGAACGCAAGCGCCAGAAAGATCATGGCGACCGCGGCGAAGCCCGCGCTCATCGTATAACGGATATCAACGGCCGCGCCTACCAGTACAAAAAGGATGACTTCGGCGGCTATCCACAATTTTCCGAATTTTTCTGACAGTCGGTTGGAAACAAAAGCAATGCTTTTCATTTTGAGCACACAAGCCATGCTTACAACCGCCAGCAAACCCGATATGGATACAAATCCTTCTGCCCATGTCTCAATCGCCATGAGCAGAAAGGAGACACCCAGGACAATAACAACCTTCATGCTGTTTCTCACGCAATGCTTGTGCGCATATGCCGTTTCAAAAAACAGGGAAAGAAGATATCCGGCAGCAACTCCCAGCGCGATTCCCAGCAGAATGGAAACGGGAATGTTGACAAAATCCATAAAGTTTACCTGCTCGCCCTGTACCATGCTGACAAAAGCGGTGAACAGAACGATCACAAAAATATCATCACAGGAAGCGCCGGCGAGTACCAGCTGAGGAATGCTTTTTTCGGTGCCGTATTTGCTGTCCATAAGCTGCACCATTCTTGGAACAACGACCGCAGGCGAAACCGCTCCGAGAACGGCACCCATAACGGCGGCTTCGATCCTTGAAACGCCGAGTAAATATGGTGCGAAAAGAAAAAAGGCCAGAATCTCGAAACTCGCCGGTACACAAGACATCATAATGGCAGGTCGGCCGACTTTTTTTAAATCCGCAAGATCAAGCGAAAGGCCGGCTTTGAGCAGAATGATGATCAGTGCCATCTGCCGCAGTTCGGATGAGATGGATAATATGGACGGGTCCAGCAGGTCTAGTACATAGGGCCCTAAAACAATACCGGTTATCAGCATGCCGATGATGCGAGGCAATTTTAATTTTTGGCAGATTGCGGCCATGGAAAGCCCGACTAAAAAAATAAAGGCGAGTGAAGTTAACATAAAAAACCTCCTGCGGTCAAAATAATGTTTTTACGAGTTTGCAGGTTAACATCGGTCGTTTGCCCGATAAAAACGGTGAATGAACCCGGATTGTTTCTGTCAGCCGGGTTCGACGTAAAAAGCCGACTGATTCTGCATTTACGCAAAAACAGTCGGCTTGACATAAAAAAGACTTCTGCGTAAACGCAGAAGTCATCAGCTCGTAAAAGCGGTTTCGGCAACGCCGGGGGAGAACCTCATTCCCAAATATTACATTCTTTATTATAATCACCTGACGAAAAAAGTCAAGCAAACAAAGGTAATGGGTAACAGGCAGGTGTTTTGAACTTTAAGGTGCGCTTATGGCGGAAATATTCGCTATTATGACCACACCAATTTGGTTAGCGGATAGATACTGTTAAAACAGAATAGTGATTTTTGCACCACAATATTTGTGCGGTAACCTTAATATTGTGGTGCATTTATATCTTATCGGTTTCCGGTTTTAATGAACTGAATTAAATCTTCCACATTTTCAAATTGATCATAGTCACCGGAAAATCCCTGACGATGATAAATCACTCCGCTGTTCTCGTTTCGTTCAAGACAATCCAGCAATCTGGTAATACCGTACCGTTTGATGAAAAGAATAAATGAATACGGCCTGATGCTGGATAACATCCCCTTTCTGCAATCCTCAGAACATTCATAACAGTGGGAAACGTGTTTTTCCAGACAACATTTTTTGTTTTCGCAGAGATCTTTGTCAGGGCAATCCCCTGCATCACAGCTGCCACAGGTTGTGTTTTCGCTGCAAAGACAGCGTGCATGGCCGCATTTTGCAATTCCTAGTTCCCGTTTCCTTGCCGCACTCCTATTAATCGTTAACCAGTGCTTATGATAAATCAAACAGAGATGGCATGAGTGATCCACTCACCATCAGAGACTGTTTGTTGTACTTGAGAAGTTCCGGCTGTGCTTATTGTACTGTCGCTAGACTCCGTGTTGCTGTTTGTTATACCGCTGACAATCCCTATGGCGAGAAAAACGATCCATGTGGCCGCGATGATAGCCGCTTTTGCCCCAATGTTTAATTTATGGTTTTTTACAATTAAAACTGTGAGCGGGATGGGAAACATGACAATCCAGCCAATAACCCAGAGCCAGATCAAGGTATTTTTTTTGTAGCCGGTTGCGCACGCATGCTGGAAAAATTTACGGCAGTATTATAACCATTTGGACCGCAGTTCGGGCAGTATTTAAAATAATATTGTGTACCGCACCGAGGGCACCTTTTAGCTTGTGCACCGCTTTTCAGGCCGCATTTGGGACAGTAATTTTCCTCATATACAGTGCCGCAATTGTTGCACTTGTTTTTGAATTCAAAACCACCGCATGAAGGACAGTTTTGAACCGAATCCGGACGTTCAATTCCACAGTACGCACATATTTTCATCGCACCAGTCTCCCCTTTGCTGCAAAAACCTAAGATATTATATTTTTACGCAAGTTAAATCGGGGATTATTTTATTCCCACTCGACAAAGCCTAATCAATTTTGTTTAGAGATTATTCTCTGTCGTATTCGTGGTGCTTTTGAATATTTGATGTATCCATATTATCCTGCCTATATGGGCTAATGTTATCAATTTGTTATCGGGGTTGATAACACTGGCTCTGAAACTGCGGATAATAACAATATGTTCTGGCTCACATTATAAGCGATTTTGTTTAGAAAATCAAGATATTAAAATCGTTTCCCAAAGACATCTATAACACAAATAGAGCTCTTTCATAGTCTTTAACATAGTATCTGATATTTTTCCTGCCTTTTTGGACAATCGTATGTCCTTCCGCTTCCAACTTTTCTTTCTGAGCTTCTATGCCGCCGGGATATTTGGCGTTTAATTCCCCATTCGCCTTTAAGGTGCGCCAATAAGGTGTTACATCCTTGGAACGCTGATAGCTCGCCCACGCAACAATCGAAACAAATATTCCTGCTGTAATCGGCTCTGTAAAATCGGCTCCATTTTCATTTGCAAAATATTCTCTTATCGCACCAACAGTAAGCAGTTTTCCATACGGCACAAGACGCATAACCTTATCATAATCAATCGGCGGCGCAAAATACATTTTGTTTCCGCCATACTTCTCTATGCTTTTTTCATCTGTGATCGTCTGAAATTTGGGCATATCCTTACTATCATGCAGCATCGCATTAAAATCTTTTTTATCTTCATTTGCCATTGTAAGCACCTCCTGTACACAAGTATAAGTCAATGAAAAAACCTATGCAATGAGACGGTTTTAAAATTTCCGTTTTTAAATTTAATACTCAGTTCTCCAGCTCTGCATCTTAGCTGATAGCAATTTAATCCCTGTTACCTTTTTCTAAATAATATAATTTAAGACTACCAAATATAAGGTATTAACCTGTATTTAACTTTCTTTTTATAATCTGCATATCCGTCAAGTTCGGTTTCAAGTACCTGTTCTTCGTTTTTTATTCTTTTTGCGATAATCAGAGGATAAAAGAGAAACACAACGAAAGAGAGTATTGATCCAAGCATCAATGGCATTGTAAGGAAAAGAATAATTGTTACACTATACATTGGATGTCTGACAATACCGTAAAGTCCTGTATCAATTACCTTTTGATTTTCCTGCACCTCAATCGTTCTGGAGAGATATGTATTTTCCCGTAAGACTTCTGCATAAAGCAAATACGCAATCAAAAATATAGCAGCCGCTATGTAAGGCACTGTTTTAGGAAGCGACAGCCAGCCAAAACGAAAATCAAGCCCTGCCAATACAAAGCCAACAACAAACATCAAGCCGCTAAGTTTTATTACAAGACTTTGCTCGCTTTGCTGTTCCTTAGCGTTAAGACGCTTACTTAATAATTGGGGGTTTTTGAACATCATCACAATACCGGCGACAAACATAGGAACAAACAAAACTCCCATAAGCAACCAACCGTTGGGATATTGCACTGTTCCCGCAGGCAGAAACAGAAGTAGCCCTACAAGAATAATTCCAAGCACAAATTTTATGATTGCATTGCAAAATAATTTTATTGTCATTGTACCGCCCTCCTTTGTCGGCTACTATTATTGTTTTTTCATCTGCCGCAAAAATAAAAGCACAGCCCCTGCAACAGCCACAATGGTATAACCGAGCACCCACCAAAGGTGCGGCAGGATACCCGAATAATCCGCACTAAAGACAGCCCGTTCCAATTCAACAGCATGGATGAAAGGCAAAGCATTTGCGATTTTCTTAAATACGCCGCCTACAAGGTCTACATCAAACCAAATCCCCGACATCCAAGCGGACAAATTGGTAAGTAACGCTCCACAGATACCGCCGACCTGCTTTGAATTAAAAACGCTTCCGCAGATAAGCCCCAAAGCAATATAAAACAATGCTACGGGAATGAGAAACAGCAAGGCATATAAAACAGTGATTGTCAGCTTCAAGCCGAGCAGAGCCGCCGCTATGTAGCAAATAACCCCCTGTGCTACTGCAATCGGTAAAATTGGCAGGGTATAGCCGAAAATAAAATCCGAAGCGGTAAGCGGAGTAGTATAAAGCCTTTGCAGCAATGCACTTTCTCTATCCTTTGAAATAAGGACAGCGGCAAACAAAGTCATAAAGGATAATCCAAATACCGTTATGCCGGGGGTTAGATTGTCAAGCTCAAACATCGGCACAGGAATATTTGCCTGTATTGCAGTAAGCAAACCGATAAGGACAAGAGGAAAGCCTAAGCCAAAAAACAGGTTAAGCGGGTCACGCAGTATTTCTTTTGCCGTTCTACCCGAAAATGCAAGCAATCTCATAATTTTTTACTCCCTTTTACAATAGCAACAAAAGCGTCCTCGAATTTTTCCGTTCCCGCCTTTGCTTTCAATGCCTCCGCTGTTCCGAGCGCAAGCAGCTTGCCGTCCTTCATAATACCGATACGGTCTGCAAGAGCTTCCGCTTCCTCCATATAGTGCGTGGTCAAGATAATGGTTATTTTCCCTTTAAGTGTACGAATGGTATCCCATAAGTCGCTTCGTGCCAGAACATCAAGCCCTAATGTCGGTTCGTCAAGAAAAAGTATCTGCGGCTCGCTGATAAGAGCCATTGCAATGCTTAACCTGCGTTGCCAACCGCCCGATAATTTACCTGCCCTTTTGCTCAAAATAGCGGTTAAATCAAATTGTTCGGAAAGCTCCTTGGTTTTAGCATGCATCTTCTCTTTTGTAAAACCGTGAACACCGCACATCAGCTCAAGGTTTTCCCTTACACTTAAATTTGGGGCAACGGCTGTCTCCTGCGGAGATACGCCTATGATACTTTTCACCGCAGCCACATCAGTAACAATACTGTTGCCGTTCACAAAGGCGTTGCCGCTGTCGGGCTTTGTCAAGCAAGTAAGCATTTTAATTGTGGTCGTTTTTCCTGCCCCATTTACGCCAAGCAGAGCAAATAATTCGCCTTGCCGGGCCGTCAAATCAAGGCCGTCTACGGCGGTTACATCCTTATATTTTTTTGTAAGCTGAACAGTTTTAATTGCCTGCATTGTCTTTTCCCTCCGTATAGCGGTATTTAAGTCCCATATAAGCATCGGTAAGCACTCTGCTGATAAATTCATCGTCCCAATCAAGATAGGAAGTGGCTATCATCGTAGCAATACCGTGAACATAGAGCCACATTTCCAGATGAAACAAATATGCTTCATCTTCACTAATCCCTAAATTTTGCTGTATTAACTGCATAAGGGGTCTGACTTCTTCTTTGTTTTCTTCTATTTTTTCACGGCTTCGGTCACGCATAAAAAGCAGCTTGAAAAGCTCCCTTTCTTCTTTGGCAAAGCGGATATATGCCATGCCGCTTGCCTTATAGGGGGAATATTTTCCCTTAGCCATATCTTCACGCAAATAATTCTGATACAGCAGGTCAGAAGCTATAAAAACCTCCTGCCCGACTTCCTCCATATTTTTGAACAGTCCGAAAATCGGTTTGACAGAGCATCCAAGCTCCGCAGCCAACGCTCTTGCGGTCAATCCAGATATTCCATTCTTCCGTGTTACATTCAAAGCGGCATTAGTTATTTCATCTCTTGTAAACTTAAATTTCGGGGGCATTTGTTCATCTCCTTAAGGCAACATTTATTACGCAACATCTGTTTCTTATTATATGGAAATAGCTGCTTTTTGTCAAGCAGCTATAACAGTGAAACGGAATATGTAACGCTTTTGGGTGTCAAAACGCCCTGTTTAAGCGTTTAAGAGAGCAAAAAAGACGGGTAAGGAGTTTATCCCTACCCGCCACAATTTTACAGTTGTATGCGTTACATTGCGTTATTTGCAGTTGTCATTCTTCGTCTTAAGCGTGTTAATATCACTTCTGCCCTTAAAATGCGATAGGATTTTATCAATCTTTCTTGTCTGTGAATAAACGGCAGATCGCCATAACACCTGCAAACAAGACCCCTGCCACCGGCCACACAATCCAGGTAGTCTCCCATGCGTTTGTTAAAAAGCTCCAGGCAAGGTATATAGCTGTTGCTGACAGCCAGTACGCTGTTGCAATCGTTTCCTTAATGTAGCTTTTCCTTATCTCTTGGGGTGTATATTCACCCTCTTTCAGCAACTTCTGCATACTCGCCCATCGAACGCCGGCTATGATAAATATTCCTGCTCCGATTCCGGCGAGCAGCAAAGTAATTGCCAGCATGATAACGATTAAAAATTCGTTTTCGGTAAACGCACCGACCAGCAGAGGAACGGGGGATAGAATACAGATACCGGTTGCAATCATATTGCTCCTTACATAGACAGGTCTATATTCTTTTTGTCTTTCTTTAACCATTCCCGTTACGCCATATTCTGTTTCAAAAGGTTCTTTATCAATGAAGTCATAGGGTGCATTTTTAAAGCCGCAGTGCAGAAAGATCGCAACTGCAACAGCAACAAAAACGAACAGAGAAACAAGCCCGATCCCTCCGGCGACATTTTCAGATATGGAGAGAGCAACCTCGGACACAGCTCCCAAAAGCAAAAGAGGGATTACCGCAATAACGCAAAGAAAAGTTGCTACGGCAATTTTTACGGACGCAGACTTTCTCCATTTCAAAAAATGATCTGCCTGTGACAAAGTAATCCGTTTCACAGGTATATCTGTTTCATCTGTGAACTCCTCATCTTCCATTTCGTCCTTGAGAAGATAATCGGTCGTCACGCCGAACAAATTTCCAAGCTGAAGAATTTTTTCTAAATCCGGTGTAGTCTGTGCAGCCTCCCATTTGGATACCGCCTGACGGGACACATTCATTTTTGCAGCCAGTTCTTCCTGAGACCAGCCATTTCTTTTTCTCAATCGAATAATCTTATCCGCTAAAATCATAATCATTTACCTCCGTTTGATACTGTAGTGCAATCGCCCTATTTCTATGTATAGGATACTCTTTTCAAAGGTTGCATACCACCAAACGGCGGTTTGAAATGTGTCAACCTGCGGTTGCAGAAGTATTTTTCCATACAATACAAACTATTTCCACGGTCTGCTGTCGGCAAGCCAGCCTTGCTCCGCCCAATACTTTCCGTCAAGGTATTCGGGATCTGATCTATGTATGGATTTCTGCATCATACGGCAGAAGAAAAACTTAAATTTCGTAATCAAATTTGTATATGCGGGCTTTGTATAATCTATATGAGCAAACTTCCGAGACAGCTTTTGAAGCTTTCCCGCAAGCTCGGCTTGTTTCTTTTGCGGCAATTTTTCCCAGACGATATCGCTCATCAATGCACCGGTAAATATCTCGATTTTGGAAATGCCCCACCACGATAAGCTGTGCTTCATATCTTTTGCCGCAGATTTTGCTCCGCTGCCCAAGCATTGTGTTATGATGACAGCTCGTTTTCCAAACATTTCAGGAGCAGGACGGTGCGGTATCCAACGATAGGCAAAATGGTCAAGTAACGCTTTCATTGCACCGGTCGCATGAAAGACATATGCAGGCGATGTCATCACAATCAAGTCCGCTTCCAAAAGTGATTTTTCAATTTTCCTGATATATTCAGCATCCTTGCATTTCTGTTCGCCCTTTAAGATACAGTTTGTGCAGCCAGCGCAGAAAGCGGGGCAATCCTTTGGAAGATAATATTCTGTAATATTCGCATTATCACTAAAGTCTGCTAAAAACATCTCTTTTAGACGATAGGTAACGCCGTGTTTTTCCGTTCCGTTTATCACTGTTATATTCACTCTTTATACCTCCAAAATATCGTGTAAAACTTGTGTGTGAAAATTCCTGCGGTTTTCTTTCTGTCTAAGGTCAATCCCCAATATTTGCGATATAATTTCGTATCGTAGGAACATTTGCTGCATAACGGTAATCAAATACAGCGTTTTTCGTCTTATCGCCGCTTCATCAAGGTCAGGACGGCAGGCTGCAACAAGCGGAAGATATGCCGCATAAGTTCTGTAAGTGTTGTCATTTTCTTTCGGTGACTGCATATCGGTAAGAACAGAAATTTTGGAAATGGCATAATGTTCAAACAGAAAATCAAGGGTTATATTGCCGAGATAAGTGAGCTTCTCAAAAGGAGTAAAGCCGTCTGTTTTCTCTCGTATATTCTGAAAATGCTCAACTGTTCCGTTTATCATACGCTCAATACATTGCTCGATGAGTTGATCCTTGTTTCCAAAATGATAATTTACAAGGCCTAATCCAACGCCTGCTCTTTTGCATATCTCACGGACTGTAACTTCGTCTAAATGTTCCCCTTTTTCCTCAATTAGTTTAATCGTCGCCTGTATAATGGCTTCTTTATTATCCACACTATACCTCCTTTTGAACATTGTTCAAATACATTATGCTGAACGCAGTTCAAAAAGTCAAGAGATTGTGACTAACAAGTGAAGTATGTAACGCTTTTCGGTGTCAAACCGCCCTGTTTAAGCGTTTAAGAGAGCAAAAAAAGACGGGTAAGGAGTTTATCCCTACCCGCCACAATTTTACAGTTGTATGCGTTATAATGCTTTAATTATAGATAATTTCCTCGTTTACAATATCCATTGCTCTATTACGAATACTGTTCATTGTCTGTACCCACAGCATTGAATTTTCTGCCTTTAGCTGTTCGGTTAAGCCCTCTCGCTCCGCTATCTGTTTTACCAGCCGAAGAAACGTATCTTCCGCCTGCTCGTCAATATCCACAAGATAGCTGTTCAGCTTGCCGCTTGTAAGCAGGTTGGTATAAAGCACCTTGCGGTGCTGTTTGAGATAGCGCAAATGCCGCTGCCCCCATACGCCGATAGGCTTGGTTTCTTTTTCGGCGGGTAAAGACAGACAAGGAAGAAAATAATCTCCCTGCCGTATATAAGTGCCGCCCAGTTCTTCAAAAATCATCTTTGCCATTTTGTTTTCCTCCTGAAAAATGATTTATCTTGAGCGTGTGTAATCACGCTTTTGACCTTTGAGATTTCTCGCCTGTTCAAGCAAGCTGTCTATCTGTTTGTGTCCGAATACTCTGCGAAGCAGCGAATAATCTTTGTTTTCAGCCCTCAGCCTTGTGTTTTCTTCGGTAAGCTTACCGTTAATTTTTGAGAGCTTTTCGTTTTCACGATATAGATTTCCGTTTGTGATGTTCAACCTGTGATAACTGTCCAACGCCTTGAAATATCGTGCAAATAAGGTGCTGATTAAAGATTTAAATCGGGCTACAAGCGGCTCAACAAACTTTGTCTTGTAGCTCCTTGCCGACATCATCGCAGAAGGCTCAGGGAGCTGATATTCAGGCCCGTTCATGATACTCTCATCAAGATTTTGCAACGCTCTTTCGCCATTATCAAAGTTTTTAATACGGTCAGCCATAACACGAAACTCATCTTTTTTCTCGACAAGCTTATCTTCAAGAGCGTTAATTTCCTTTTCTCGCTCCTGCTTTTTGTAATCCAAAACAGACAAGTGTTTTTCGT
>OFMJ01001136.1_pt1 | contig 21252 bp, 18 predicted proteins | sample 1541801 | NCBI WGS metagenome assembly OFMJ01 (sample SAMN04209234, study PRJEB22552) | human gut metagenome | biome: gut; material: feces | host: Homo sapiens | place: USA: Oklahoma
TGGGGAATTACAGCCGCTATGTCATAGATATTTTATATCGTTTTTCTCCGGAGAATGAATATGTGCTTTATGCTCCCCGCAGGCGGTCGAGCCGGGTGTTTGACGAGTTGTTGCATCATTGTCCCCGCCTGAAGACCATTTATCCGGAAGGCATGTGGAAGCATTTCAAGTCGTTGTGGCGTACTTGGGGGATTGCCTCACGCTTGGATAAGGAAGGTATCGACCTGTTTCACGGGCTCAGCAATGAGCTGCCTTTAACTATCAGAAAGGCCCGGCATATCCGGAGTGTGGTCACTATACACGATTTGATATTCTTGCGTTATCCGGAGTATTATCATTGGATTGACCGGAAAATCTATGCTTATAAGTTCCGCAAGGCTTGTGAATACGCCGATCGGGTCATAGCAATCAGCGAGTGTACCAAGCGCGATATCATTTCTTATTTCCATATTCCCGAAGAGAAAATAAAAGTAGTTTATCAAGGTTGTGATGTATCATTCACTCTACCGGCCACTGATGAAAAGAAGCGGGAAGTACGCGTGAAATATAGTTTGCCCGAGCATTATATCCTGAATGTAGGAAGTATAGAGGAGCGCAAGAATGTGCTTCTGGCAGTGAAAGCCCTCCTTCGTCTGCCTGAGGAGATGCATCTGGTTATTTTGGGACGGCGGACTGCTTATACAGACCGGATAGATACATTCATACACGCCCATCATTTAGAGGAGCGTGTGAAAATATTGCATGGGATTCCTTTTGCCGATTTGCCTGCCATTTATCAGCAAGCCGGCGTGTTTGTCTACCCTTCCCGTTTCGAAGGGTTTGGCATTCCTATTATAGAAGCCCTTCATTCCGGGGTTCCGGTAGTGGCTGCTACCGGCTCTTGTCTGGAGGAGGCGGGAGGCCCCGCTTCCATTTATGTCCATCCTGACGATGTGGAAGGAATGGCCGATGCCTTAAAGCAGGCCTCCGGCAACCAGGCTGTCCGCGCAAGGATGATTGAAGAAGGGAAAAACTACGTGCGCCGTTTTTCGGAAGAAGAACAGGCGCGGCAGCTGATGCGTATTTATTCCGGATTATGCCAGTGATTGCATATCATTCAGCCGCTTGTAGTAGCCGTTTTTAGCCAATAACTCATCGTGCTTGCCCCGTTCTACGATTTCACCTTCATAAAGCACGCAGATCTCATCCGCATTCTTGATGGTGGAAAGCCGGTGCGCGATAGCGATAGTGGTGCGTGTCTTCATCAGACGTTCCAGAGCCTCTTGAACCAAACGCTCGCTTTCCGTATCGAGAGCGGAAGTCGCCTCGTCAAGGATCAATATGGGCGGATTTTTCAAGATGGCACGTGCTATGCTGACACGCTGGCGTTGTCCGCCGGACAGTTTGCCGCCACGGTCTCCGATATTGGTGTCATACCCTTTCTCTGTTTCCATGATGAAATCATGCGCATTGGCAATTTTGGCGGCAGCTATTACTTGCTCCATGGTTGCGTTTTCCACACCGAAAGCGATGTTGTTGAAGAAAGAGTCATTGAACAGGATTGCTTCCTGGTTCACATTTCCTATCAGGCTGCGCAGATTGGCTATGCGTAATTCCTTGATATTGATTCCGTCTATCAGGATTTCTCCTTCCTGTATGTCGTGGTAACGTGGCAGCAGATCCACCAGTGTTGATTTTCCTGATCCCGACTGGCCTACTAAAGCGATGGTCTTTCCTTTAGGGATCGTGATATTGATATCCTTTAATACCTGACGTGTCCCGTCATAACTGAAAGAAATATTTTTCATCTCGATCTTGTCATTCAGATTATCCAGCACTTTCGGATCGGCTATTTCTTTGATCGGATTTTCTGCTTTCAGGATCTTGTCTACACGCTCCATGGAGGCTAGTCCTCTCGGTATATTGTAACCGGCTTTGGAGAACTCTTTCAGCGGATTGATGACACTGTAAAGGATAACCATATAGAATATAAAAGTCGGTGCGTCAATGGAGGAGTGCTCTCCCAGAATAAGTGAGCCTCCGAACCACAATACCAGTACAATCAGCAGAGTACCCAGGAATTCACTCATCGGATGTGCCAGGGCCTGGCGGGTGGCGACGCGGTTTGTGGCATCGCGCAGCTCGTTGCTGCACTGTGTAAAACGGTCTATCATTTTCTGTTCGGCAATGAAAGCCTTGATAATGCGGAGGCCGCCTAATGTTTCTTCCAGCTGGGTCATTGTGTCACTCCATTTGCCTTGTGCCTCCAGTGACTGGCGTTTCAGTTTCTTTCCTACCTTTCCCATCACCCATCCCATACCCGGAACGACCAACAGGGTGAACAGGGTCAGCTGCCAGCTGGTTGCCAGCAAGGTGCCGAAGTACATCACAATCAAAATCGGGTTTTTGATGAGCATGTCCAGCGAACTGGTGATGGAATTTTCCACCTCTCCCACATCACCGCTCATGCGGGCAATGATATCCCCTTTCCGTTCTTCCGAGAAGAAGCGTAACGGCAGGCGCATCACTTTGCTGTACACCATGATGCGGATGTCGCGTACAACTCCTGTCCGTAAGGGAATCATGACGGCGGATGAGGCGAAATAGCAAGAGGTTTTCAACATGGTCATAAAAGCGAGGAACAATCCTAAAAACAGCAGGGTTCCTGATGCGCCATGGATTTCAATCATGCGGCTCACCGAGTAATAGAAATTATTGATAGCGATATCTTTCATTCCCATATCGCTGCCCCAAGGGATAAAACTGTAAGTCCGCTGGTCTATTTTGAACAGGATTTGCAGAATAGGGATTAACAAGGTGAATGAGAATATATTAAAAACCGCAGAAAGCAGGTTTAACAGGACAGCCCAACCTAAATATTTCTTGTAAGGTGATACGAATCGTCGCATCATTTGGAAGAATTCTTTCATCTATTTGAATCTTTTTTTAGTGACAAGGGGAACAATGACTTTTAAGCTGACAAAAGTAGGTAGATTTTTGCAATAATCAAAGAAATAGGCAGTTAAAGATGAATAATCTGATGTCAGTCAGCATGTTTTTTCACGTACGTCCGTATGTATGTGAAATCTTACACGTTCAGACGCGCTGTGATGCACCTCTAAAAGATGAGGATCTTTTAAAAAAGAACAAGAGCTCTTTTTAAAAGTCCTTGATCTTTTTTAAGAACGTCTTGGTGAGAAAGAATGATGCGTCAAGGAGTTTGGCTATTTAAAATGCTCATCTGTTGATTTGACCCGCCAATAAAGGTTTGACATGTTTGGTGTACATTTTGTACAGTCTCCATTTTTGATAATGCCAATAGGTGATATTCCCTTCTTTTGCAATTTCCTTTAGTACCTTTCTTCTTTGTCTATGGGTGGATATGGGAAATTTTTTTGCTCCACGGTAAAAGTGGTACTTATCTTGAAGAATAGTTTTTGGATTTTGGATGATTTGTGTATAAAACAAATTCTTTATGAAGGCGACTTCTCCCAAGGCATTCCCTTCATGAATACCTTTGGCTGTGGTATTATCTCCGTGTTTTCTGAAGTAGTTCAGCTTTTGATGAATTTCTATAATGTTTCCTTTACGGATTTGCTCAATCCAAAACAGCCAGTCGCCGCAATAATGCATTTTTCTATAGCGTGGTGAAATATTAGAAATGCATCCGGCCTTTCGAAATAGCACCATGCTGGCATTATAAACTGTATTCGTTTTAAGCATACGTGAGATTAGGTAATTTTCGGATTGAAACAGATAAGCTTTTCCGTCCTCTTCCCAGTGATCGAATTCATCTGTTTGAACAGGGGCGTTATTACTGTCTATGATATGCGAACCGGTGATACATAATTGTGCATCGGGATGCTGCTCCATTTGCTTTACTGTAGCCGACAGAAAATCGGGTGACGCACAATCATCGCTTTCTGCAATCCATATATATTTTCCTTTAGCCATCCGGATGCCTTTTTCCCACTGAAAGAATGGACTTCCGCTGTTTCTAGTGTTTAACAAAATGTAACTGATATGCGGGTGCTCCTTATAGGATAATAAAAGTTGTTGACTGTTATCAGTAGAGCAGTCATCCAAGAGAATAACCTCGAAGTTTGTGAATGTTTGAGACAAAACAGAGTCTATTCTTTGCTTGAGATACCTTTTATGGTTATAGTTTGGTATGATGACACTGACCAGTGGATTTTCTACTTGTCTGTGCACATGAAAATATTTTTGTTCTACTTTGTGTTTTTCCGTGCTTCTTTTGTTCATTTGATAAAACAGGTCGAGCTTATAAGGATTGGAGTCTTGATCTGCTGCACCTCTTAATATTTTGTTGGTGATAAATTCTTCTATAGTCTTAGTCCCGTAATGGCGGATGTATAATTTCTTAAAAGAAGGGGTTTTGAAAAGCCCTTTTTCTAAAACCTCTTGTTGGCAGTCATCACAAATTCGTACGGCTCCGTCCACACAATGTGGATTATGGACGAATTTGATGTCTTTTTGAGTACGTACTATGACTTTGAAATGTTTATTTTGAGTAGAATCAGGTATGGGGTGGGGAAAACGTTGGATAACACTTCCCTTTTTGAAACGTACTTCTTCATTGTCACCAAAAAACATCCAGTTGACAGCCACTACATCAAACTTTGTGATAGATAACAGGTAGTCGTTAATGTGGGTGTACGTACTTGTTTCGCTAAAGGTTATGAATTCGTCAATGTCAATGAAAGCTATCCAGTCAAACCCTTTGGAATGAGTCATGTAGCAATCATTGTAAGCACTGAGTTGTGCGGCAGTTTTGCCTCGATAGTCAATGATTGTTACTTGCTCTTTCCAAGGTTGGATAGAACAGAGTTCGGGAGTGCTGTTGTCATCGGGATTGTTGTTGTCGTATATGAATATGTGATTGAATCCTAAGTTAAGATGATAGATTATCCACTCTTCTAAATAGTTGTTTTCATTGCGACTTAGAGCACAGATAGCAGATTTCATATAATTTGTTTATATTTCGGATTGTCTCTTATTTATAATTCTTGTCTTAATGGGATAAGTTTCATTTGATGTCTTTTCTGATGTTTTCTTTCCAGTCTTCTGTGATTCCATTGTTGTAATGTGTTGAACAGATCTTGAGGAAGGCATTTGTATAGGGTGCGTTCGGCATAGACTTCAACGGTTTTTCTCGCTAATTTGATTCTGCATTGCCAAGTATGGTCAATGCCTGCTATTTTTGCACATTCCCATCTACAGGCTATCTTATTGATAGATGAGACTCCGTTCTCAGCATCAAAGTCGGCGATGTTGACCGACAGAGGCAGGAACTTGCCGTTGCGTCTGTACAGTTGGTACATATAGTGGTAATCTGAGGCAATCTTATAGTCTGGGCAAAACGGATGTTTTTTCATGTCCTGCACATCTGTGAAGATAGATTGGTGGCAGGCTACCATTCTTTCCAGAATGATATGGGGGGCTTCGGACCTAAACAGCTTTCTGCTGTTTTTCTTTATCATGAATGTATTTCCGTAAACGGCTTTGATGTCATCAGCTATTCTTCTGCTGAAAACTTCTTCTATCACCGTAGGTGTGCAGAATTTGTCACCGGCATTCATGAAATTTATCCATTTTCCGGTGGCTAGTTCTATTCCTTTATTCATGGCATCGTATATTCCTTTATCTTTTTCGGAAATGAATCTGAACAAAAATCCTTTTTGGATGAATAATGGTTCATATTTTTTTATGATGCAACAAGTACGATCTTTTGATTTCCCATCTATGATAATATACTCCAAAGATGGATATGTTTGATTTAAAACACTTTTTAATGTTTCTTCAATTACGCTTTCCGCATTGAAGCATACCGTTACTACGGTTATTAATTCTTTTGACATATTGTTCTTTAGTTGTAGTTTTAGTATATTTCTCTTCTCAATTATTAAACATATTATCGGCTTGTTTGTTGATGAATGGGGCCCAGAAATCTTTATATGGCTCGGCGCTGAAAGCATGACACCCGAAAGGCAGTGTATAGTTGTTCCATTGGTACGCTCTTTCCGGGGCTGTTTCCATGGCAAAGCCGATAGCCTCTTTAAATGTTGGCTTTCTTAGATGGAATCTATGGCTTGGTTCAAACTGTAGCCACATGTCTTCTCCATAGAAAAGTTTGCTATCGTCCAATTGTCTGGCAATCTTGTTCTTATAGTGGTGAGTGATTTGCTGCATTTTACTGACTTTTCTGAGTGAGAATCCTCCGTTCCCTATACATCCCCAGTAATATTTGCGCTGTCTCTTTTTATTGTTTGTCAGTGTGTACCAGAAACGTTTCAGTTTACATTTCAGGGTACCGCCTTCTTGATTGCAGTATGCTGCTTGGTGAATCCAAGGAGCACCGATATAGTCATAATCCTTGTCTGCCCATGCTTGGAGTTCGTCTTTGAAGACGAAAGCGTCCAACTGGTAAATAAGAAGGTAGGTGTAATTTGTGAATCGGATGTATAAATCTTCTGATAGCATAAGTTTATTATATCCTCGCAAGTTGCGGAAATATTCATCCTCAAATGTCTCCACTTTCAATAGGGGGTATTGTTTGCGAATTTCAGATGTATCCAAAGTAATAGGGGATACAAGATATATATCATACGAATGCAGTGTGTGGATACAGGCCTTCAATGATTTCATTTCGGTATCTGTCAGCTCATTTTTATAATAGGGTATAGCAACTGCTACTTTTTTTCTTTCTTCCGTCATTCTGTAAAAACTATAATTGAATATTCGTACCACATTATTATTGTAATATAACTTGTAGTGACTATTTATATATATAATGGTCCCCTTTTTGTAATACTGCACGCTTTAACATCTTTTATATGATTATATGAAACAGGGTAGAGTCTGTTTGAAAATGATTCTTGCTTTTTTTTCAGTAGATGGCTTCTTATGTCGAATAAATATCTATCTTTGTCCTAAATCTGAATATCTTAATTAATATATTGAAATCATGGTCTGTTATCTGTCTAGAAATTATAAGAATGCCGATATTGCCGGCAATAAAGCAAAAATGGATATCGAATACATAATGAAAAAATCCGGTTTTCGTAATGTGGGGCTTAAACAGGCTTTGCATTCAAACGTGATAGTCGCCTTTTTTTATACACTGCTGAGCGTGTTGAAAGGGATATGCTGCCTGCATAAAGGAGATGTGTTAGTATTGCAATATCCTTTTAAAAAATATTATGTTTTAGTTTGTAAGATGGCGCATTGGAGAGGCGTGAAAATAATAACGATTATTCATGATCTAGGCAGTTTCCGAAGGAAAAAACTGACAGTGAGCCAAGAAATCAACAGATTAAATCATTCGGATTATGTGATAGCTCATAATGAAAAGATGAAAAGCTGGTTGGAGGAACATGGATGTAAGTCATTATTGGGAACTTTGGAAATATTTGATTATTTGTCTTCTACAAAGGCTCCGGTGAGGGAGGTTCAAAAACCTTTCCGGGTGCTTTATGCTGGGGGGCTGAGTCTGCGTAAAAACGCATTTTTGTATGAAGCCGGAAAGTATGTCGGCTTGTCTTGTCGCTTCAGCTTATATGGGAATGGTTTTGAAACGGAGCGTGCTGCAGGAAAAGAGCATATTGATTATATGGGGTTTGTGAAGTCGGATGATTTGATAGCGAATGCCCAGGGGGATTTTGGCTTGGTGTGGGATGGTGCTTCTGTTTCTGCCTGTATAGGTAACTGGGGCGAATACTTGCAATATAATAATCCACATAAGACCTCTCTTTATATCCGCTGTAATTTGCCTGTCATTATTGAAAAAAAAGCTGCTTTGGCTGATTTTATCCATAGAAACGGGATTGGAATTTGTTTGGACTCTTTAGAAAATCTGGACACGGTTCTTGCGACTGTAACTTCCCAGCAATATCAAGAAATGAAACAGAATGTAGCCTTGATAAGTGACAGGTTAGCCGATGGCTATTATTTTAAACAGGCTGTAACGAAAGCTATAGCAGCTTTATAAAAGAAACTATCGGTATGAAGAAGAAACCAACGGTTAGTGTTATTGTTCCTAATTATAATTATGCTAGATATTTGAGAACTCGCATAGAGTCTATTTTGGCACAAACTTACCAGGATTTTGAACTTATTTTGTTGGATGATGCATCTACTGATGATAGTTTGGAGATTTTAGAATATTATGGTAAATGCCCCAAAGTAAGTGTTTGTGAAATTAATAAAAAAAATACGGGTTCTCCTTTTTTGCAATGGAAGAAAGGTATAGATTTGTCTCAGGGCAATTATATCTGGATTGCAGAAAGTGATGATTTTGCTGATATTCATTTTTTGGAAACAGCAGTCAGACTGTTAGATGAGAACCCCGGAGCTGTGTTATGCTCTTTGGGCTCTTGGTTTGTTGATGAAAATGGTGAGACTCTTCAAAAAGAGTATGACAGATGGACAAGGGCACAGCGGAATTATAAAAAAGGGTACAAAGTTTTTCGGGGCAGTGATTATGTCGCTGGCAATATGTATTGGAGAAACTATGTATATAATGCGAGTGGGGTGGTCTTTCGGAAAGCTAGGTTGGATTTACTCGAAGAATCCCCTGTATTTGGAATGAGATATGTGGGAGATTGGCTGTTTTGGACTCAACTTGCTTTGAGAGGAGAGGTGATAGAGGTCTATAAAAAACTGAACCGTTACAGGAAGCATAGTAAAAGTGTCACGGTTGAGGGACATCGTATGGGATTAGCGATCTCTGAGGAGATGGATGTGACACGATATATTGAAACTAAGGTTAAGGTGAATGGCTATGATAGATTGGTACGTCATGGATCTTATTTCAAGCATATTTTGAGAACGGATGCTCCATGTAGTATAAAACAGGAGTTGTTTGACAAATTTGCCAAGTATTGGGGAAATGGTTGGTTTGCTTATGGGGTGGAACGCTTGAATAAATATTTAAGTATATTTATTCCTTTGCTTAACCGCCGGAGAATGAACAGATGCCGAGTCGGGTGGTGTCCGTTTTGAATTGTGTCTTAAATTAAATGAAAATCTGATATATGGAAAATGGACAGATGCAAATTGTTTGTAATATAGATTCTTCTTATGTGAAGTATTGTATTGTTATGCTAACTTCTTTGTTTGAGAATAATAGGAGTGAAAACATAAGTGTGCATCTTATATTTGGTGAATTGCCTGAGGAAGGGAAGTGGAAAATTGAGAATGTTGTAAAAAAGTATGGACAGACAGTGCATTTTTATCAGGTTGGTGATGAATTACTAAAGGACTGTCTTATTTATGGTGATAACAGTCATATATCTTTAGCAACTTATTATCGGGTTTTTCTTTGTTCTATTTTGCCGATCCAGTTGGAAAAAGTACTTTATTTGGATTGTGATTTAGTGGTTAATGGTTCTGTTAATGAATTATGGAATACTGATATATCTGGTTATGCCGTTGGCTGTGTGGAAGATATGTGGAGTGGAAAGCCGGACAATTACGAACGGCTCCATTATGACGTTTCAGACTCTTATTTTAATGCTGGAGTTTTATTGGTAAATTTGCTTTTTTGGCGGAACTTTTCATTTGAAGAGAAAGCGATAAACTATATTCAAACTCACATATCTGAACTAGTGTTTAATGACCAAGATGTACTTAATGCAATATTGCATGATAAGAAATGCTTTTTACCTTTTCGTTGGAATGTGCAGGATGGTTTTTTGAGGCGGAAGCGTCGAATCAGAAAGGAGAGTATTCCTGATTTGGAAATGGAACTGAGACATCCCGTGGTTATTCATTATACAGGAAGCAAGAAGCCATGGCAATATAAATCTATACATCCTTATAGGTCTGTTTATTATTTCTATTTAGATAAAACGGAATGGAAGGGAGAAAGACCGGTAATGCCATTATCATATAAGTTCAAATTGATGGTGGATCGGTTGCTTTATTTTTGCGGTGTGGCGAAACCCAAATATTTAAAAATTGACGCTTCTCACATTAAATGATATTGAAGCGGAGGCATTATTCTTGAGTCTTAATTTTCATCATGAGGGATGGCTCAATAAAAATTGTGCAGCTTTAAAAGGTGGAAAGCTGCACAATTCTTTTTTATTCTTTATATATACAATGGCCTTACTCTTTAGTTTGTTTTCTCCATAAAGTAAGGGCGGCAGCCACTGTGTCGTCCATATCGGCGTAGGCATATTGTGCCAGTCGTCCACCGAACAGCACCTCTTTTCTTTCTGCCGCCAGCTCTTTGTATTTTCTTACCATTTCTGTGTTCCGTTTGTCGTTTACCGGATAATAAGGCTCTTTGCCCGGTGCGAAATCATCGGGATATTCGTAGGTGATTACGGTGGTGGGCTGTGTGCCGTATTCAAAATGCTTGTGTTCGATGACACGGGTATAAGGAATCTCACGTTCGGTATAGTTCACCACGGCATTACCCTGAAAATCCTCCATCTCCAAGTGTTGTGTGTCAAAGCGGAGACTTCTGTATTCCAGGTGTCCGCATTGGTAGTCAAAGAATTGATCCAGACAGCCGGTAAAGAGAATCTTGTCGGCCAATGCGTCCAATTCTTGCCGATGGTCAAAATAATTGGTGTCCAGACGGACTTCGATTCCTTCCAGTAGCGCGTCGATCAATACATTATAACCGCCTTTAGGGATACCTTGATACGCATCGTTAAAATAGTTGTTGTCATAAATGAAACGGAAAGGGATGCGTTTGATGATGAATGCAGGCAGTTCTTTGGCTGAACGCCCCCATTGTTTTTCGGTATATCCTTTTATCAGGCAGCGGTAGATATCCTTTCCACAAAGTTTAAGTGCCTGTTCTTCCAAGTTGGCGGGCTCTGTGAGATGTGCATACTCTTTGCGTTGCTCTTCTATCTTGGCTTTCGCTTCCGAGGGGGTCTTTACTCCCCACAGTTGGTAGAAAGTATTCATGTTGAAAGGAAGGTTGTACAGTTTTCCCTCAAAAGAAGCCAAAGGAGAGTTGGTATAGCGGTTGAACTCTACAAAACTGTTCACATAATCCCATACTTCCTTGTTGTCTGTGTGGAAAATATGTGCTCCGTATTTGTGTACATGGATACCTGCTATATCCTCGCAATAGATATTTCCTCCCCGGTGATTGCGTTTGTCAATGACCAGACAACGTTTACCCGCTTTTTTAGCCTCGTGGGCAAAAACGGCTCCAAACAAACCGGCTCCTACTATTAAGTAATCATATTTTTCCATAACTATTTATTTTCTTCTTGTTTTCTTCTTTCAAATTCTTCTTTCGTGCGTTTCCATCGGTTATGACTCCATAACCAATATTGGGGCACGGCGGTTATCATCTGTTCCAGCTTCTTTGTGTACCGGTCTGTCAGTCCATAATCGGGGACGGATTTGGCATCATCTGTCAGTTGCTTGAACTCGCAGTGATAATATCCTCTTTTTATTCGTTTCACGTCAGCATAATAAATCAGTGCGTCTACTTGTTTTCCAATACGCTCTGTACCAATGAAAACCGGAGTTTCCCGATGGAAGAACTCGGTCCAATGGTGGATACTGTTCCATTTGGGCGTCTGGTCGGATATAAAACCGATGATTGTCTTTTGCTTCGCCCGCTTTAATTCTATAATCCGGCGGAGTGTCTCTTTCATGGGGATACATTCGCCGCCGAACTGATTGCGCAGACGCAGGAAAAGTTTGTCAAACGCCTTGTTGTACAGAGGGTGGTAGATTTGTCCGCAAAGAATATCATCGGGGGCCCAATAGGGAAGAGAGGCTATCCACTCCCAGTTGCAGTAGTGCCCTAAATATACGAAACAAAAATTCTTCTCCTCTGCTTTCATCTTTCTCACGATCTCTTCCACTCCTCCGAATGTCATCCGTCTTTTCAGTTGCTTCTTCGAGATGGAGAACAGTTTAATAGTCTCTATGATATAATCGCAGAAAAAATGATAATACTGCTTCTCTATGCGGATTACTTTTTCTTTTGACAGTTCCGGGAATGATTCAGTGAGGTTTTTCCTTACAATCCGGCGGCGGTAACGGACGCAGTAGTACAAAGGGAAATAGAGCAGGTCGGAGAAAACATACAGAACCGGCAGTGGTAAGAGCGAAAGCAGGTACCAGAAGAAAAAGACAATATAGTATATAATATTCATTAGCAATTATTTTTTTATTCCTATCCACGATTGAAGTTTGCGCTTCCTTTTTCGTTTTTGCTCGAAATGCAACAGGTAGCGGAAAACGATAAAGGCGCATTCTCTGGGATTCCATCCCCGTAAAGTGGCATATTGCATTACAATATAGCGTAGAAGAGCTTTGCTGTGTGTCAACCGTTTCAGATTTTCCAGGCACTCTTGTCGGGTGGGGGCTGGTTTGAACTTTGAACGGTTGGTGTCTATCAGGGTGAATTGGTATCGGCCTTCCTGGTCTGTGTGATACAGAATATTGGTCAGGTTCAGGTCGCCATGAAGCACTCCTTTTTTATGTAACTCAACCATATAGGCAGCCAGTTCGTCAGCCGGATGCCTGTCAAAATCGTGTTTCCGCAATAATTCCGACAAGGGGGGATAGCTACAGTTGAGTGACACGAAATAGCCGTCCAGAAACAGACCGTTCTTTTTCCGTTCTATATAGGCTACTTCATGGGGGGTGGAAAAGCCTTTTTCGCGCAACATCCCGGCAAAAAGATAAGCTCTTTCGGTCTTGCTTTTCTTGAAAAAGGTATAAGCGATTCTTTGTACGATATTAGGCTGCTTATATCTTTTGACAACCATATCCTTATCATTCACCCTATATCGTTTCACTTTATTGCGGCTGTCGTACAACAATTCGCCTTCCTGTTCAAAGGATTGGGGAAGTTGCTTGATAAAACCGGCGGCATCAACGAATTCGGGATGAATTACTATTTTCATATACAGTTTGTTCTTTAATCAATTACACTTTCAATACGTTGTACCACCATTTCGGGAGTGATTCCTTGAAGGCATGCATAGTCGTTTCTAAGACAAGGCTTGTTCCCGAATACGGAACAGGGACGGCAGGGCAGATCTACCTGGACGGCATTGGCGGGCAGCTGCTTCCAGCCCATGAACCCGGCGTATGGATGGGTAGCCCCCCAGATGGAAATAACGGGGATGTTTACCAAAGAGGCCAGGTGCATATTGGCGGAGTCCATGGATAGCATTACGTCTAAATGGCTCATTAATGCCAGTTCCGAGTTCAGCGTCAGTTTTCCGGCTGTGGAAATGACATTGGGGAACTGCTTCGCCCATTTTTCCAATACCTCTATCTCTTTCCGTCCTCCACCAAACAGGAATATTTTGGTGTCTTTCCGTGTGGAAAGTTGTTTTATTACCTGCTCTTGTTTGGACAGGGGGTAGATTTTTCCTACATGTGCGGCGAAAGGCGCGATTCCTATCCATTTGTTCTTGTCCTTGTCTCCGGTCAGTGGACTCATGCATTGGATGGTTCCTTTCTTGTCTCCGAACAAAGATACGAAATCCAACTGTATGGGGTAGCCTATATCCCTTAAGACATCTGCATAACGCTGGAAAGAAGATTTCTGGCATTGCATCACTTTATGCTTGGGGCGTACCAGTTTTCGTTTTCCACTGCGTCCCTTGTCCAGATGCGCCACTTTGACGCCCGACAGTTTGAAACGCCAGCGCAGGTATTTGCTGCGGAGAACGTCATGAAAATCGGCCACGGCATCAAACTGTTCTTCCTTCAGGTCATTGTACAGCCATCCCAGCCCCATCAGCCCTGAATGTTCGCCTCTGAGGTCCACACCACGGAAAAGAACATTGTCGGGCAGCCCCTCGAACAGAGGGGCAAGCGTGTCCCGGCTCAACACCATGATCTGGTGCTGGGGGTATTGGGTGGCTAATGAATAGATAACCGGAATGGTCATTGCCACATCACCGATTGCCGAAAAACGAATTACCAGAATTTTGGCCATAAGGCAATTGCTTATTTCTTTCCGTATAGTACAGGATTCAGAGCCGGGTCGTTATACATTTTCATTTGCTTATATACTTTCATGTATTTGCGTCCGGCTTCAATATCGGTTATCAGTTGGTCTATGGCTGAGGACAAGTCCTTTTGCTGTTCCAGCAAAATGGTCAGTTTCTTCTCGCACTGTGCGCGATGCCCGGGAGTTGTGTCGGTACGTTCCACCTCTTGGCGCATGTGGTATATTTTCAGTGCCAGAATGGAAAGACGGTCAATGGCCCATGCGGGACTTTCGGTATTGATTGTGGCATCGGCGTTTATTTTCACGTCTTTGTATTTGTCGAGGAAGTAACTGTCTATCAGCTCTACCAGGTCGGTACGGTCTTGGTTTGATTTGTCAATGCGTCTTTTCAAAACAAGGGCTTCCACCGGATCGATATTCGGATCACGGATGATATCTTCGAAGTGCCATTGCACTGTGTCAATCCAGTTCTTCAGATAAAGATAGTACTCTATACTTTTCAACTCGTATGGGTTGTTGATGGGAGTATCCACATTATCTGTTTTGTGATAGTCATTGATGACTTGGACAAAAATAGGGTTGCAAAGTTCTGTAAATGTCATAGCTACGTATTTTTGTTATTATCGTTATAATAATTGAAAAGACAAATCTATGCAAAGTTTTCTAATCAACCAATTATTATTCGGTAAAAGTGCCTACCTTTGTCACTCGGCAAGTTTTTTTAAAGATGAAAGTAATTGTAGATAATAAAATACCCTATATTCGGGAGGCTGTTGAACAGATAGCCGATGAAGTGGTGTATTTGCCCGGCAGTGGGTTCACCGCCGGAAATGTACGGGATGCTGACGCATTGGTAATCCGTACCCGTACCCGTTGTAACCGTGAGCTGCTGGAAGGCAGCAAGGTGAAGTTTATTGCTACGGCAACCATCGGCTTTGACCATATTGATGTGAATTATTGCCGTGAAGCGGGGATTGTATGGCAGAACTGTCCCGGTTGCAATGCGGGCAGCGTGGAGCAGTATCTGCATTCGGTGTTGCTGTTGTTGAAACACCGGAAGGGGATGAGGCTGGAAGATACCTGTCTGGGCATTGTCGGGGTGGGTCATGTGGGAAGCCGCGTTGAGCGTATGGCCCGTTCATTGGGCCTGCGTGTGTTGTTGAATGATCCTCCGCGTGCGGACCGGGGGGAAGCGGGCTTCGTGGATTTGTCTGTGTTGGCACGGGAATGTGATATGATTACTTTCCATACTCCGTTGAACAGGAATGGGAAATATGATACGTTTCACCTGGCGGATGCCGGTTTTTTTGCGGAATTGCAACGCAAACCTCTTATAATCAATACCTCCCGTGGGGAAGTCATAGAGACTCTGGCTTTGCTCGATGCGTTGAAAACGGGGAGGATAAGTGATGCTGTCATTGATACATGGGAGAACGAGCCTGATATTAATCTGGAATTATTGCAGCAGATCTTTTTAGGCACTCCTCATATTGCAGGTTATTCGGCGGATGGAAAGTCGAACGCTACCCAGATGGCGTTGGAGGCGCTGTGCCGTTTCTTTCACCTGCAAGCTGACTTTAAAATAGTACCGCCTGCCTTGCCGCCTATGACTTACTCGTCCGATCCGGAAGAGGCTTTCCTGCAGGTCTATGATCCAACGCGTGACAGTGATGCGTTGAAACGGCATCCTGAGGAGTTCGAGCGCTTGAGGGGGAATTATCCGTTGAGGCGGGAAATTGTTTCTTCTGCCATAGGAGGAGGTCGGGAAACTATTTTTTGATTTCTTTTTGTTTGGTCATGTCGGGCAGTGCGAAGAAATCGGTGAATACAATATAGACGCGGACAGATTCTTCGTTTTGTCCAGCATGACCAGATGAATATCATCAGACATCAAGGCTGACAGTTTTGGCTGTCTTTCCTTTCTTCTGCCACTATTTGCTCACAATCTTCAATGCTGTATCCCGATGCGGGTTCGCTCCAGTACCATAAGGGGGGAGTTTGTTGTAATGTATCCATAATCAGTTGTTTTTAAATGGGTTATTTATTGTTATCGCTTTTTCCGAGTGCTGGTTGCCTCCTAAAATGCCGGTTCCTCCTACCACATTGCTATAGACGCGGAGGGGTTCGGCAAGTCCTATGTTGCCTAAGCCTCCTTCCAATGTGCTTCCGGCTATTTTCTGTAAGGACAGCAGGTATAAAAAATAGGACTCGGAAAGAGAGTAGATGGAAATGATTCTTTGTTCTGCCTCGCCCAGTTTCGTCGCTGTTTCTTTTATTTGTAAAGTATAGGTTTGCCCGTTAATGCTTTGGTCGGTAAAGAGGGCACCGCTTCTTTTTTCCAGTCCGTTGAAGGCCATACTTCCGTCCAATATGGCATCCTGTTCTTTGAATACGGGGTCTATATAGTCTATTCCAAGGGTGTGATAACCGTAATAGTCTGTTTGGGCTTGTGTGATTCTGGCCAGATAATAATTGTTTTTTTCCGGAAATTCATCAAAAACGATTTCATAATATATTTCATAATAATCGGCGAGTTCTCCTTGATAGACTCCGTTACCTTTTTTAATTGTATGTTTAATGTCTTTTATGGGTACTTTTTTCGGTATGACATCTTCTGCTGTTGCCGTACCATATTCGGGGGTGGATGCCACAATCTTTATCTTGTCTCCTTCTACCGGAACGGTATCCGACAGGAAAAGGGTGTCTGGCTGGTCCGGATTTCCAGGGTTATCCAGAGTTTTCCATTGCATGGTCTCTATGTATTGATTGTTTATATAGAGTTCCACCCGGGCGTGGGGAAGATTGACATAGGGGCTGCGGTCCGGATAAAACCAGGTCCGGGTAATGGAAGCCATCACTACGGTATCGGGCGATACCGTACTGTTTATAACTATTTTGGGGGTGGTACGATATTCGTCCAAATCTATTTTCCGATAACAGGAAGTAAGGATAATTCCGGAAAGTATCATGTACAACAGCGGTTTCATAATCGTTTAAAATTTATAAGTGTAAGAAACTGACGGTATGATGGGAATGACTCCCAATGTATGAAAGCAATTTTCACCATACCACCATCCTTTGCGTATGCTGACGGGGGCCATGTAGGAATAGACATTATAGATGCTGATATTCCATATTCCCATCCGTTCCTTTTTCTTCGGACGGTAGATATTGATGCCCAAATCGAGCCTGTGATAGGCAGGAAGCTGGAAGTTATTCCGTTCCGTGTAATAATCCAGCCCGTTTGAACTCATATAGGGAGGGGTCAGGGAGTTTCCGGGCATCGGGAGGTAGTGTCCGGTGTACTGGGGGGATATGACTTGATAGTTCTCAAAAGAAACCGTAATCCGGTTTCCGGTCATGTATGTCCAGCTTCCGGTCAGTTCTACTTTGGAACGGACTTTCCAATTAACCACAATATTGAATTTATGTCGGTTGTCGAATTTGGCGGGGAAACGTCTACCTTTATTTATTTCGGTGAACTGCCTGTCATTCCAGCTTAAGGTATAGCCTGCCCATCCTGTTATTTTTCCTTTTTCTTTGCGGGCTATAAGTTCTATGCCGTATGAACGGCCTTTTCCTTGAGTCAGTTTATCTTCCCAGTGGGTTGAAGGAGGAAGAAACTGGTAGTTGTCTTTATAATCTATGAGGTGTTTCATCCATTTGTAATATCCTTCTATGGAAAAAGAGTAAGTTTGGTTATAGGTGGTATAATAGGCCCCCAAGGCGATTTGGTCACTCTGCATCGGTTTCAGTTTATGGCTGACCGGCATCCACGTGTCCGTAGGCAGATTGATGTAGCTTTCATTAAGCTGGTGTACATACTGACTCATCCGGGTATAGGAGGCTTTGAGGCTGAGCTGCGGACTAATCAGTAAACGGCTTGCGAGCCGGGGTTCCAGAGAAGTGTATGTTTTGCAGTCGATGGTGTACAATCCGATATGGATTCCGGCATTCAAGCGTATCTTCTGATTTATTTTCCAGTCTTCTTCCATATATATGCCTAATTCGTGTGCCGGCAGGATGGTGTTGTCGCTTTGTCTGGTTTGAGCGGTCAGACCATTGGCAAAATGGAACTTCTCATCTACAGGGTGGAAACGGTGATAGATATAATGAGCTCCGAAGCGCAACTGATGGGAAGTACTGGGACGGAAGTCAAAGCTGGCGCGTAAACTGAAGTCGTTGATGCGGTTTCGGGTTGAACTTTCTTGTGATACATAGCTGGTCTCCGTTCCTTGGTAATAGTCTCCTTTCAGGGTGGAGGAGTAGTGAGTGAAGGCGGCGTTTACATTGCCGAAGAGTCGGTTGCTGAATACGTATGACCAGCCGGTAAATGCCATGATGTTTCCCCATCGCAGCTTGCCGGTATTTCTGCTTTCGTACCCGTTATTCCCATCTCTCTTTTCTCCTCCTTTCAAGAAATCGTTTCCCCAGTACACTCCGGCATAGCCGCGGCTGCGGTCATTGAACTGGTGGTTGAGTTTAAAGTTCATGTCTGTAAAGGCATATCGCGCCACGATTTCGGTGTCTCCTTTATCTCTGGTAGAATTCCAGATGGCGATGGCTGGGGCGGAAAGGGCGTCAATCCATGAACGGCGTAACGCAAAGTTGAATGAAGTCCGGTCTTTCACGACAGGTCCTTCCAGATTGAGGCTGCCTGAGGTCAGTCCCAACATGGCGCTTCCATGATATTCTTTCATGTTTCCGTCCTTTGTATGTATATCGACCACGCTGGACAGCCTTCCCCCGTAACGGGCGGGGAAAGCGGATTTAAAGAATTCCACGTCCTTTACAGCTTCGGCATTAAAGGCCGAGAACAAGCCGCCCACATGGTTGATCTGGTACAGTGGGTTGCCTTCTATCATGTAAAGATTATCATCTCCGTTACCGCCTCGTACGTGCATGCCTGCCAATCCAGCCATTCCTGCCGATACCCCTGGCAGGGTTTGTAGGGTTTTTATAATGTCGGACTCTCCAAATAGCACGGGAGTTTGCCGGATTAGGTTTTTGTTGAGGCGGGTGTGTCCCATTCCGGATGTATGGACTGACGAGGAAGCGGTGTATTGGCTGGTTATGATTACTTCGGCAAGTTGCTGATGGCTGCTTAGCAGAATTGGGAGCAGAGTGTCTTGTTCCAATTGCGTGAATGACTGCTGGAAACTGTCATATCCTACGTAGGAAATGTTCAGGCAGACGTTGTTTCCGGCTTTCAATGTCAGACTGAAGAAACCGTCTGCATTGCTGGTTGTCCCCCGGTGGCTTTCCGCATCATAGATGGAGGCGCCTATGAGGGATTCTGAAGAGGCTTTGTCTCGTACAAATCCGCTGATTACCACCGTCTTCTGTTTCTTTTTGAGAATGATGTACTTGCCTGTCTGTATGTATTCCACAGGCAGTTTCTGTAATAAGATGCGCAAACAGTAAGACAACGGTTTGTCGGTCATGGTTATGTCCACCGCAGGCAGATGTTTTATCAATGATGATTCATACGAAAAAGTTACACCTGTCTGCCGGGTGATTTCTGCCAGTACTTTCTGTACAGGAGCTTGGCGCATATCCAATGTAACAAGCGGTTCGTCTTCATGTTCTGTTCCTTTTGCCTCAATGCAGAAGTGCATGAGGCATAGGAGCAGAAGCAAAGAAATTTTAGAATGGAATTGCATCATTTAGTTATGTCTAGTTTAGTGTCGAGTGTCTGGTTAATGATTTCAATGATTTCCTCTACCGGGATATTGTCAAAAGAAGCGGTCAGGTAATGTGTTTCCTGTGGAACTCTGTTAATATGTACTTTGTAAACTGCTTCCAATTCTTCCACTACCTTTTTCAGAGAAGTTTCATTATAGACAAATACACGGGTTTTCCAGGCAAAAGCATTGGGATCACTTTGTTTGTCTATCCGCATCTGTCCTTGTTGGTTTATGGAAGCATGCATCCCTTTTGTCAGAATGGCCTCTTTTTGTTCTTTGTTATAGAAAAGGACTTTTCCCGATTCTACGGTTGCCGAAGTTTGGTCTGCTTTTGCCGTTACTTGGAACCGTGTGCCTAATACTTGTATGTTTGCCAGTTCGGTTTGTACGGTGAAAGAGCATTGTTCCTGATGTACGACCGAGAAATAGGCTTTCCCGTCCAATGCGACGTTTCTGTTTTTCTTGCCGTATGCCTTACGGTCATATCGTAGGGTTGAGTTTTCGGCCAACGTGATGCGGCTGTCATCCGGAAGTGTGATTTCTTTGACGGTGCGAGTGGGTGAGGCAATGACAATCCAGTCCTGTCTGTCATACATCCACCACCAGCTGAATCCGGCTATCAAGCCCACGACGGCGGCAATGGCCGTCAGCCTATATAACAAGGTTGCATGATTTCTCTCTTTTCGGATACCTAGCTTCTGCCAGGCTTTCGTCGTGTTCAGCCTGTTTTCCCGATAGAACCGGGCCACAAAGCGGATATCTTTTTCTTCTTTTTCCATGTTATTTCTATTCATTTTCACTACTAAGACAGGGAAAAGACAAAATTCCCCCATCCGCCTGCCGATTTTTTTTTTATCCGAAGAAGAAAGTATATACTTTAATGGCAGTCTCTCGCAGTGCTTTTAGTGCCTTACTGATTTGATGTTCAACTGTTTTGATGGAAATGCCTAGCTCGCTGGCTATTTCCTGATAAGTAAGTCCGTCACGTTTGGAAAGCAGGAAAATTCTTTTGCGTTCGGCCGGGAGATGGTCGATGGCAGTCCAGAGGCGGGCATCTCGTTCTGACCGGATGATGCGTTCTTCTTCTGTCAAATCTTCCAAATCTGTCAGCTCCGTTGCATCGCAGTGTGCTTGACGGTTGGCAATGAGGGAGAGCGAACGGTTGCGCACCGCTTGATACATATAGGCTTTCAGGTTCTGGACAGGTGTGCCTTCGGCAAGTTTCTCCCATACATCGGAAAAAGCTTGCTGGACAATGTCTTCTGCATCATCCAGGTTTTCAGTATAGCGTAAGGCATACATATTCAGAGGACGGTAAAGGCAGCGGAAATGATATTCAAATTCCTTGGCTGATAGTTTCATGCTGTGTTTCTATTCTGTTTTGAATGGCAAACTTACGGCTTTTCTTTTATTTGTCAAACAGCAAGAGGGGAAAAGTCTTTCATTCCACACGGCTTTTTCATTTAGGCACACGTTTTTTTGTTTTTGATGTTGATTGTTTGCTTGCCTGATAGGTATTTAGTATTTTTCCTTCAGAGTCTTCTCTATAGAGTATCATGAACGATCATATCCCACTGAAAAAAGTAAGATATCTTCGTGGGCAAAGTAAGATAT
>OFMJ01001155.1_pt1 | contig 21061 bp, 17 predicted proteins | sample 1541801 | NCBI WGS metagenome assembly OFMJ01 (sample SAMN04209234, study PRJEB22552) | human gut metagenome | biome: gut; material: feces | host: Homo sapiens | place: USA: Oklahoma
CTGTTGCTATAATTGCGTACATATGGCACCTCCTATTATCATTACTCGCCAGCTTTGGTGACCTTAAATAAGATTCTTATACCTCGCTGTGCGGCATCTCCTATATACTATCATCTGTTTTTCATTGTGTCAATAGGTTTACTGATTTTTTTTATACTTTTTATTCCTCTTTCCATATGCTTATAGCAGTAGCTGATGATCTCGCGTCTTGTGATGATTCCGATAAAATTCTGCTGATCATCTACGACCGGGACGAAATTCTGCTCCATCGCGCGGTCGATCAAATCCTCCATCTTTGCGCCTGCATTCACGGCCTGATAATCATAACGTCTTGTGACCTCTGTCATCAGAATATTTTCCGCCTTTTTCAGGTCAAGATTGGCATGATCCTTGATCCACCAGAGAAGATCGCCCTCTGTGATGCTTCCCACATATTTTCCCTCCCGGTTCAATACCGGAACAGAAGAATATTTATGATGCTCCATTGTTTCTAACACCTGTCGCAATGTGTGATTGTCATAGACATATGCAAGATCGCTCTTCGGTCTTAGAAAAAATAAAATGTTCATATATCTGTCCTCTCTTTAGCTGTTAAATCTGTGTTTTTACAAAGATATCATAAATTGCCTGGATAGCAGTTTCAAACTCCTCATTTTTCACTCCGATAATAATATTTAACTCACTGGAGCCAAGATCGATCATTTTGACATTGACATTTGCATGTGCCAAAGCAGAGAAAATGCGCCCGGCTGTTCCTCTCGCACGCGCCATCCCTCTTCCAACAACGGCAAGCAAGGCGAAGTCTGATTCCAGCTGAATATGATCCGGTTGTACTGCCCGCTGAATTCCGGAAATTACAGCCTGCTCTTTCTCCTCAAACACAGACTGATCCACAAGCACTGTCATCGTATCAATACTTGACGGCATATGTTCAAACGGAATCTCATTGTCTTCAAAAATCTGAAGAACTTTTCGTCCAAAACCGATCTCTGCATTCATCATTTCTTTTTCAATATGAACCGAAGCAAATCCTTTTTTTCCTGCAATCCCGGTGATCGTATACTTCGACTGACGGCAGGTACTTTCCACGATCATCGTACCAGGGTCTTGCGGTGCATTGGTATTGCGGATATTGATCGGAATTCCGTCTTTTCTCACCGGAAAGATAGCATCCTCGTGCAGGACTGTGGCCCCCATATAAGAAAGCTCTCTCAACTCTCTGTATGTGATCGTCTCGATCGGCTGAGGATTGTGGATAATCCTTGGATCTGCAATCAGAAATCCCGAAACATCCGTCCAGTTCTCATACATATCCGCCTTCGCAGCCTTTGCCACGATCGATCCCGTAATATCTGATCCTCCTCTTGAAAATGTGTGGATCTTTCCATCCGCTCCCATTCCGTAAAATCCCGGAATCACCGCACGATTTGCATTTTCAAGACGTTTCGCGAGTACATCTTCGGTCCGTGTCAGATCAAGATTTCCTTGCTTATCAAAAAAGATCACTTCTGCCGCATCAATAAACGTGATGCCCAGATAACTGCTCATAACAATCCCATTCAGATATTCTCCTCTGGATGCCGCATAATCTCTTCCTGCCTTTTTTAAAAACTGTTCCGCGATCACCTCAAATTCTTTGTCAAGAGATAACTCCAGCTGAAGTCCGTCAATGATTTCTTCATAGCGTGCTTTGATCTCGTTTAACAGTGGAAGAAATTTCTTTCCTTTCTCTGCCAGTTCATAGCAGTGGTAGAGCATGTCTGTGACTTTCGTATCATTAATATGCCGTTTTCCCGGTGCAGATGGAACTACATAGCGTCTTGTCTGATCCGCCCGGATAATCTCTCCTACTTTTTTAAACTGAGCCGCATTTGCAAGCGAACTCCCGCCAAATTTTACTACTTTTCTCATTCGGTACCTTCCTCTCATTTATCCAAGATATTCTTCTGCAACTTCTGGTGTAAAAACAACGCCCTGGATACCGAGCATCTTTGCTGCCTCTACATTCTCCGGTCTGTCATCAAAGAATATCGCATTCTCCGGTTTTATATTATACCTCGTCAGAAGGGTTTTGTATATCTTTTCTTCCGGTTTTATACATTTTTCTTTGTAAGAAAAAACACCTCCGTCAAAGCTATTGATAAATCCCAGTTCCTCTTTTGTCATTTCATATAATCCTTCCGAATAATTGGAAAGATAATAGATCCGGCACCCTTTTTCACGAAAATGAGCGATGAGACGATCTGTGTAAGGGAATTTATGTATGCAGCCCGCAAGTCCTTCAAATACTTGCCGCACCTCCTTCTCATTATGCGGTGCATTTTGAAGGAAGCACTGCAGCCATTCTTCTGGTGTAACAGCACCCTGGTCCCCAAGGATCCAGGCCTCACTTAAGAAAATCGCATCTGCCAACACTTGAAAAGTCTTCTCGTCAAAACAAAACTGCTTTAGATAAGATTCCCAGTCATACTCAACAAGCACTTTCCCAAGATCAAAAATCACAGTATCTATCATCTTTTTCCTCCTCTTTTTTGTATTCTTCTCATCATTTCATTTATATAAAACCATTTAAGCTCTTTCTATCTTTACACATTGAAAAAGGAGTGTTTGTAAAAACACTCCTCACTTCTGCACATATTCATTAATTATATTTACGTTTTCTAGCAGCTTCAGATTTCTTTTTACGTCTTACGCTTGGTTTTTCGTAATGTTCTCTTTTACGAATCTCCTGCTGAATACCAGCTTTTGCACAGTTTCTTTTGAATCTGCGTAAAGCGCTATCTAACGTCTCATTATCTTTTACGATTACATTTGACATAGTCTCACACCTAACCTCCCCTCCAGCCCTATATTGTGCATCATACGACTGTTCGGGTATTTTTATTGCACTACATATGATTATAGCATATTTTTTGATTTCGTCAATAGTTTCCTGCAAATTTCCGGAATGATTTTTATTACTTTTTTCTTCTTTTTTCAGACTTTTTCAAAAAAATCAACCAGTTTGCACGCATCTACTGAATCTGTTCTGCTAACACTTCTTTCGCTTTCGACAATGCTGCGTCAATTCCTTCTGGATTCTTTCCGCCGGCCTGCGCCATATTCGGACGACCTCCGCCGCCTCCGCCTACAAGACCAGCAATTGCTTTGATCAGATTTCCTGCATGGGCACCTTTCTTTAACGCACCTTCTGTAGCTGTCGCCATCAGGCTAACCTTACCACCTGCTGCTGAAGCGATCACTACAACTCCTTCTCCGAGTTTTTCTTTTAACTGATCGCCAAGCTCACGAAGTCCTCCCATGTCTACATCTTCCACACGGACTGCAAGCACTTTCACTCCGCAGATCTCCTCTACCTGATTCATCACATCGCCGACAGCTTCCTGAGCCGCTTTGCTCTTTAAGCTTTCGATCTCACTGTGAAGTGACTTTGTCTCTGCGAGCAGATGACTGATTTTCTCCGCCAGATTCTCTGGTGTTGCTTTTAATAATTTTGCCGCTTCTGCAAGCTTCTGTTCCTGTGCTTTATAATAAGCAAATACACCGTCCCCAGTCAGCGCTTCAATACGGCGCACACCTGCTGCCACACCGGATTCGGACACGATCTTAAATGTTGTGATCAGACCAGTATTACTTACATGTGTTCCACCGCAAAGTTCTTTAGAGAAGTCTCCCATTGTGACAACGCGCACATCTTCTTCGTACTTTTCTCCGAAAAGTGCCATCGCACCTGTCTTTTTCGCCTCTTCCACATTCATTACTTCTGTTACGACCGGATTGTTCTTTGCGATTTCTTCATTTACAAGCGCTTCTACTGCCTCAATCTCTTCTCTTGTCATCGCAGAAAAATGTGCGAAGTCAAAACGAAGTCTGTCTGGTGTCACAAGAGAACCTTTCTGCTCTACATGAGATCCGAGTACTGTTTTTAATGCCTTCTGGAGCAGATGTGTTGCACTGTGATTCTTACATGTATTCAAACGTTCTTTCGATCTCACCTCAAGTGTCACAGTATCTCCTGTACGGAACATTCCCTTTGTCACACGACCGATGTGTCCGAATTTTCCTCCGAGCAGCTTGATCGTCTCTTCTACTGCGAACTCTGCATCTGCAGTATGGATGATTCCAGTATCGCCTTCCTGTCCACCCATTGTAGCATAAAACGGTGTCTTCTCTACGAAGATTGTAGCTCTCTGTCCATCTGCAACCGCTTCCGTGATCTCACTTTCTGTTGTAAGCACTGTGATCTTAGAATCACAGGACAGTGTGTCATATCCGACAAATTCGGTTGTGACAGACGGATCGATTTCATCATATACAGTCGCATCTGCACCCATATAGTTTGTCTCTTTGCGGGCTTCTCTTGCCTGGACTCTCTGTTTTTCCATTGCTGCCTGGAAACCTTCCTCGTCAATTCCATAACCTTTTTCTTCCAGAATTTCTTTTGTCAGATCAAGTGGAAATCCATAAGTATCATACAGTTTAAATGCATTTTCTCCAGAAAGTACCTTTTCTCCGGCCTGATTCATCTCTTCCTGCATCACCGAGAGAATATGCAATCCCTGATCGATTGTCTTGTCAAATTTATCTTCCTCCTGCGTCAGCACATTGAAGATAAAATCTTTCTTTTCATCTAATTCCGGATACCCGTCTTTGGAACCTTCGATGACTGTCTCACTTAATTTTGCAAGGAATTTTCCTTCAATTCCAAGAAGACGGCCATGTCTTGCCGCGCGGCGGATCAGACGGCGAAGCACATACCCGCGTCCTTCGTTTGTCGGCATGATTCCATCTGAAATCATAAATGTTGCAGAGCGGATATGATCGGTGATCAGACGGATCGATACGTCCTGATCCGCATCTTTCTTGTAAGTCACGTTCGCTGCTTCACACACTTTATCACGAAGTGCTTTGACAGTATCCACATCAAAAATAGAATCTACATCCTGCACAACAGAAGCAAGACGTTCCAATCCCATACCGGTATCGATATTCTTCTGCTCTAACTCAGAATAATTTCCATGTCCATCGTTGTCAAACTGAGTGAATACATTGTTCCAAATCTCCATATATCTGTCGCATTCACATCCAACTGTACAATCCGGGCTTCCGCATCCGTATTTTTCCCCGCGGTCATAGTAGATCTCAGAACATGGACCACATGGACCAGCTCCATGCTCCCAGAAATTATCTGCTTTTCCAAACTTGAAGATACGCTCTGCCGGAATTCCCATCTCTTTGTTCCAGATCTCAAATGCTTCCTCATCATCCACATACACAGACGGATATAAGCGGTCTGCATCAAGTCCTACCACTTCTGTCAAAAATTCCCATGACCACTGGATAGCTTCTCTCTTAAAGTAATCTCCGAAAGAGAAATTTCCAAGCATCTCAAAAAATGTACCGTGGCGTGCTGTCTTTCCGACATTCTCAATATCTCCGGTACGGATACACTTCTGGCAGGTTGTCACGCGCTTGCGCGGTGGAATCTCCTGTCCTGTAAAATATGGTTTCAGCGGCGCCATTCCCGAGTTGATCAGGAGCAGACTGTTGTCATTGTGCGGCACCAGTGAAAAACTCTTCATTGCAAGATGTCCTTTGCTCTCAAAAAATTCAAGGAACATCTTTCTCAATTCATTTACTCCGTATTGTTTCATACTTTTCCTCCTAAGGCAAACTATTTCATGTCTGATCGACTTATTTGCTAAATACTTCCTAATTATAAATAGGTTTGCCTGCCTTGTCAATGAACAGACAGCAGAAAACATGCCGTTCTGATCCAGGCGGCAAAAAGATTACACTTCTGTAATAAAAAACACTGCCTATTTAACCGAGATCGCATACGCTGTCTGTCTGCGGCATTCTCTGCCGGACAGACCTGAAAACTTACTGCAATCTCTCTCGTAGGCAGTGTTCCTTCTCCTTTTCATTTGAAAGGGGATCTTCTTATTTTTTTTCTTTTCTGACACGCAGAGCATGTCCGGCTTTGACTCCAAGAACTGCTACTGCCATCAGAAATACCATTTTCACAACTGTGATAATAAGTTCTGCAAAAAATGCCATATTCTTCCCTCCATTCGGATCTTTCTCTCCGACTTTTCTTCTGTTATCATAACACAGCACTCTGCATTTGTAAAGCCGTGCAAAGCTTCTTCCTTCTGCTTCTAATTCAACTCGATCTCTGCCAGTTCTTTTGGCGGAAGCTTTTTAGTAGAAGTTGACACAAATTTTTTCAATTCTGCCTGTGCTTTATTCACCGGAAGATTCGTTCCCGCTCCGGCAACACATCCTCCCGGACATCCCATTCCTTCGATCAGACATCCATTCATCTTGCCTGCCTTTGCAAGTGTCAACAATTTTTTACACTCTGCAAGTCCTTCTGCATGTTCGATCTTCACATCGATATCCGGATAATACTCATTGATACACTGCTCGATCGCATTTGCGACACCACCTGCCACTGCATAGCCACGGCCGGCTCCGGTTGCATCATGGAAGGAGGATTCTCCTTCATAATTATCAAAATCAATGTCTTTCGCATCAAACATCGCCTGCAGTTCTTCAAAAGTGATCACAAAATCCACATCACTGCGCACACTTCTTCTTGATGCCTCCAATTTCTTTGACGCACACGGACCGATAAATACCACCTTTGCATTTGGATGCTTCTGTTTGATCGTCCTTGCAGTCGCAACCATCGGTGTCAATTCCTGAGAAACTTCGTCTACAAGGTCTGGGAAAAATTTCTTTGTAAGCATAGACCACGACGGGCAGCAGGATGTCAGAAGGAATGGCAACTCTCCCGTAGCTACTTTTTCCGCATAGTGATGCGCCTCTGAAACAGCTCCAATATCCGCTCCCAGTGCGACCTCATATACTTCGCTAAAGCCTAAGTCCAATAGTGCAGACTTAATTTTTCTTGGTGTGACATCCGTTCCAAACTGTCCAACAAAGGCAGGTGCAATCTCTGCAATGATCTCGCCGCCTTCTCTGAGCGCTCTTCCCAACTGAAAGATCTGTGATTTATCCGAGATTGCTCCGAATGGACAGCTTACCATACACATTCCACAGGAAACACATTTCTCATTGTCAATCTTTGCTCTTCCTACTTTGTCACTGACAATCGCATTTACTCCGCATGCTCTCGCGCATGGGCGCTCTTTTTTTGCAATTGCATCGTATGGACAGGCAGACTTACATTTTCCACACTTGATACACTTTGACTGATCGATATAAGAATGTCCGTTTACCATAGAGATCGCATCTTTTGGACAGACCTCTGCACATGGATGTGCCAGACAGCCTTTACACATATTGCTGACCTCATATCCACGCTCTTCGCACGCGGCACACGCAGATGGCACAACCTGCATGAGCGGCGGCTCATAATACTTCTCAGAAATATTACTTTCTTCCACTCCTGCTGTAATATGAACCGGACGGTCTTCCGGACGCAAAGACATTCCCATCGCAAGGCGTACACGCTCACTGACAACAGCTCTCGCACGATACATACTGTCCCTATATTTTTCTCCATCCTCCGTCACAAGACGATATGGGATTTCCTCAATCTCTTCAATCAGATTCTCTGATGTTGACTCAAATGCCACTTTCGATACTTCACGGAATACTTGTCTTCTGATTTTTCTGACAGGTGTTTCTAATCCTCGCATTCCCATTCTTCTTCCTCCTTTATCTTTCCAGCATATATCCATGACATTTTTACAATGTCACAAGCTGCTTTTTCATCGGACATCGGTTCCGATACATTATTACTTTAATCATAAAAGAGTGTTAATCGTTTGTCAATGTTCTCGAATGCATTCTTTCAGATACAATGTAACTTGCTTCCACTCTCCCACTTCCATATTTGGAAGAAGATTGCTATCTTATATGAGAGGTCTTTATGCAAATACACGCTGCGCATAATAGACAGACTGCATGGCATCTTTTCCATAGAAATCGGCCCCGATCATCTCTGCATATTCCGGATTTAAAACAGCACCTCCGACCATCACTTTGCAGTCCGGACAGTGTTCCCGCAGCAATCGGATCGTCTCTTCCATGCTCACAACAGTCGTAGTCATCAGCGCGCTCAGTCCGACCAGTCTGATCCCCTCTTGTTTTGCAGTATGCACAATCACCTCCGGATCCACATCCTTTCCAAGATCGATCACATCAAAACTATAATTTTCCAGCAGGACTTTCACGATATTCTTCCCGATGTCATGGATATCTCCTTTGACTGTAGCAAGGATCACTTTTCCTTTCTTCTGCTCTTTTTGTCCGCTTCGTTCCAGCACTTCTTTCAGCACGGCAAATGCTTCTTTCGCTGCCTCTGCACTCATCAGAAGCTGCGGAAGAAAGACTGTTCCCTTCTCAAATCCTTTTCCAACAACATCCAGCGCCGGGATCAACTGTTCCTGGATGATCGCAAGCGGCTCTTTTTCTCTGACGAGCTCTCTCGTAAGATGTCCCGCCTCTTCCTTTAATCCACGTTCAATCGCTGTCTGCAGTGACATTTCTCCCGCCCGGGACATCTCCTGCCCGGCCTGTGTCGGACTGCCCGCTATAGACTGTTGTTCTTCCTCGACAGTTTTACTGTACCGCTCTATATAGGAAGCACAGTTCTCATCATAGTTCATCAGCGCACAAAACGCATAATAAGAATTCATCATCTCCTCCGAGAACGGATTGATGATTGCCGATGTAAGCCCTTGCTGCATCGCCATCGTATAAAAATGCGCATTGATCACAGGACGTTTCGGAAGTCCAAAAGATATATTGGATACGCCAAGCACCGTATTTACTTTGCATACTTCCCGCACGAGTTTCAATGCTTTCAATGTCACAAGCGCTCCTTCCGGTTCAGAACTGATCGTCATCGCAAGCACATCAACAACAATGTCTTTCCGATCGATCCCATATTTTTCCGCCTCACAGATGATTTTTTCCGCGATTGCAAGACGCCCCTCTGCCGTATCCGGGATGCCGTCTTCATCAATCGTCAGCGCAACAACGACGCCACCATACTTCTGCACCAGTGGAAACACCTGGTCCATCGACTCCTGTTTCCCATTGACAGAGTTGATCATCGGCTTTCCATTGTAAATTCTCATCGCACGTTCCATCGCTTCCGGAAGCACCGTATCAATCTGAAGTGGAAGGCTTGTGACACTCTGAAGTTCTGTCACCACTTTTTCCATCACTGCCACTTCATCGATGTCGGGAAGTCCTACATTGACATCTAGAATATGTGCGCCTTTCTCCTGCTGCATGATCCCTTCTTTCAGGATATAGTCAAAATCTCCATCTTTCAATGCCTGTTTTAATTTCTTTTTCCCAGTTGGATTGATGCGTTCTCCAATGATGACAGGCTTTCTGCCAAAACTTATGCAGGTTCCATAAGAAGATACGAGTGTATGATGCTTCTTTACCGGCGGAACTGCTTTCATCCCCTGACATAGTGTTGTCATCTGTCGGATATGTGCCGGTGTTGTTCCGCAGCACCCCCCGATAATACAGGCGCCCTTCTCTACAATCAATTTCATCGTAGACGCAAATTCTTCCGGCACTACATCGTAGTAAGTCTGCCCGTCCCTCTGTTTCGGAAGTCCTGCATTTGGCTTTACGATCACAGGCAGTGACGTGTAAGTCAAAAGTTCCTCCAAAATCGAAAGCATCTGCTCCGGTCCCATACCACAGTTGATTCCGAGGGCATCCACACGAAGTCCTTCCAGCATCGCAACCACCGAAGGAACGTCTCCCCCCGTCAAAAGCTTTCCGCGTTCGTCAAAGATCATCGTTGCAAATATGGGAAGACTTGTGCGCTCTTTCGCCGCGAGAACTGCTGCCTTCACTTCATAAGTATCGCTCATCGTCTCAATATGAATGAGATCTGCTCCGGCTTTCTCACCATATTCCATTACTTCTGCAAATGCCTCATAGGCATCCTCAAAGGCAAGATCTCCCATCGGCTTTAACAACTTTCCGGTCGGTCCGATATCCAGACCCACATAGATTTCTCTGCCATCTTTGACACCACGCCGTGCCGCCTCCCGCACATTTTCCACAGCTCTGGCGACAACCTCCTGTAAAGGACAGTCTTCACTGTGAAACTTCAACGCATTCGCGCCAAAAGTATTGGTCAGTACAATATCGCTTCCCGCCTCAAAATAATTCTGGTGGATCGCAATGACTTCTTCCGGTCTTTTTAAGTTCCAGCTCTCTGGAAGTTCTCCCGGCTGTAGCCCTCTCTCCTGTAACAATGTGCCCATTCCTCCATCGAGAAACAGTAATTCTTTTCCCAAACGTTCTAACAGCATCCTCTAACTACTCCTTCTGTATAAACAATCCTTCTTCTCACACGCCTCACATCCTTTGATATGGCATGGCTGTTGTTCTGTGCTGGCTCCGATCACTGCGGTGACAGATTTTGTCGGTGTCATCATCCCGCCTCCTGTGAGGGTAAGACCAATCGTCTTCGCACAGTCTAACATCCGCATCAGTGTCTCCTGACAGGAAATTGAGAAATCTCCGTATCCCGGACTAAACCGCGGGCGCAGATACCTTCCCTGTCTCTGATACTCTTCTGCGATTTTCTTTTGACAGTCATCACAATACTCTTCCAATTCCGCAGCAGCACATGCCTGACCGACAACTGCCTTCGCCATATCTGTCAGAGAGTATCTCCGGATCCATCTGTCCACCTCCGTCCCAAGCGTCGCCCCAAACAAAACAATTTGATCACATCCCGTAAGATTTTTTGAGAGGTTTTTGCTTGTGACTGTCCATCCGCCAATTTCTATCTGATCCGCTCCTTTGACCTGCAAATCAAAAATGCGATAGACTGACTTCGCACATTTTATCTGATCAAGTTCTCTAAAAACTTCTGTGATCAGTGCAAATGTTCCATCATCTACCGCATGTCTTCCATAGCCAAGATAGCGGATTGCTTCCTTTATCCGCATTTCCATCGGCATTACCTCAAAATCTCTGACAGATTTGTCATAATCGCTGCCGCCACTTCCGGCTTATTCATTGAGTAAATATGGATGTGATCAATTCCGTTGGCGATCAGATCAATGATCTGGTCTGTCGCATAAGCGATTCCCGCCTGCTTCATCGCTTCCGGCTTCTCCCCGAAACGGTCTAAGATCGCATGGAACCGCTGCGGCAGAACCGTTCCGGATAATTTGCAGATTCTTGTCATCTGTCTGCTGTTTGTGACAGGCATGATTCCTGGGAGTACCGGAACAGTGATCCCTTTTTCCCGAATACGATAGAGGAAGTTATAGAGAATCGCATTGTCAAAAAACATCTGCGTTGTAAGAAAATCCACTCCACAGTCTACCTTCTGCTTCAGATAAGCGATGTCATCTTCTTTGTGTTCATTTTCCACATGGCCCTCTGGATAACATGCCGCCCCAATGCAAAAATCGCCCTGCTTTTTAATCTCTCGGATCAGTTCATATGCGTAATGATACTGGTCTGTCTCCGGAAATTCCAACCCTTCCGGAATATCTCCGCGCAGTGCCAGGATATTTTCAATCCCCTCCGCCTTTAATCGGTCTACCACCGACAACACTTCCTCTTTTGTCGAAGAAGCACAGGTCAGATGCGCCAGGCTGGTCACACCCATTTTCTTTTGAATATCCGAGGCAATCTGTACAGTATTCTTGCTCGTTCCGCCTCCTGCGCCGTAAGTGACGCTGATGAACGCAGGTGCAAGCTTCGCGATCTGCTCTGTGGCGCTTAAAACGGCCTCAATTCCTGCATCCGTCTTTGGTGGAAAAATCTCAAATGAAATATGTATTTTGTTCTCCTGTAATTTATCTATAATCTTCATCTTCTCGTAATCTCCTTAGCTGCAATATTCTCATGCTGTTATTTTGGGTGTGCCTTAGATCAAATCATCGTACAACTGCTCATACTGTTTTGCAGAATTATCCCAGGAAAAATCCTGCTGCATTGCATGTTCTACAATCTTATTCCAATCTCTCTTCTTATCATAATAAATATGTTCTGCATAACGTATGATGTCCATCATCTCATGTGCATTGTAGTTTGCAAAACTGAATCCGGTTCCGGTCTTGTCAAATTCATTGTACGGAACCACCGTATCTTTCAGTCCTCCCGTCTCTCGCACGATCGGAAGTGTTCCGTAGCGCAGACTCATCAGCTGACTTAATCCACATGGTTCAAATAGTGATGGCATTAAAAACGCATCGCACGATGCATAGATCTTATGTGACAGTGCTTCTGAATAATAAATATTCGCCGAAACTTTTCCCTGATACTTCCATGCAAAATGACGGAACATATTCTCATAGCGTTCTTCTCCGGTTCCAAGTACGACAAGCTGGATATTCTCCTGACATAACTCATCCATCATGTAGGCAATCAGATCCAATCCTTTCTGGTCTGTCAGTCTTGATACAATTCCGATCATCATGGTCTTTGCGTTTTTCTCCAGTCCAAGTTCTTCCTGAAGCGCCAGTTTATTTTTCGCTTTCTCTTTGCGGAAATTTTCCACCGAGAAGTTATTCGTAATCAATTCATCTGTCTTTGGATTATAGACATCATAATCTATTCCGTTCACGATTCCCTGCAGGCAGTTTGCCCGTGCACGCATCAGCCCATCAAGATTCTCTCCATAAAACGGCATCTTGATCTCCTCTGCATAAGAGTTACTCACCGTTGTAATGCGATCTGCATAGACAATTCCGCCTTTCAGATAATTGGCATCCTTGTATGCTTCAAGCTTATCCGGAACAAAATAGTAATCCGGCAATCCTGTGATATCCCTCACCGTCTTCGTATCCCACGTTCCCTGGAATTTCAGATTATGTATCGTCATGATCGTCTTAATGTTCCGATAATATTCATTAGAATATCGGAAATTATCAAGATAAATCGGGATCAACCCGGTCTGCCAGTCATGGCAATGAATGATATCCGGCCGGAAATCGATTACCGGAAGCGTACTTAAAACTGCCTTGGAGAAAAAGGCAAATTTCTCAATGTCTTCATAGATATTGCCATAAGGGGCAAACCCATTAAAATAAAATTCATTGTCAATAAAATAAAATGTCACGCCATCGTGCACATATTCCAACACACCGACATACTGTGTTCTCCAGTTCAAGTCCATATAAAAATGAGTCCGATACTCTAATTTTTCTTTCCACTCTTCTTTCATACACATATATTTTGGAAGCATGACTCTGACATCATACTTCTCTTTGTCAAAGTATTTCGGCAGCGAACCTACAACATCTGCAAGTCCCCCGGTCTTGATAAACGGCACACACTCTGACGCTGCGAACAAAATCCTTTTCATATGATTCCCTCCAAACTTTTTACTTTCTGTTATTATATCGTATTTTCAGAAAAATGAAAAGACATAAGATAGAACTGAGTCCTTTTTATTCCACAAGCTGCCTGCGTCTTCCTCTCAGGCGGATAGTATCCGCAAGAAGTGCGATAAATTCCGAGTTAGTCGGTTTCCCCTTTCCGCTGCTGACCGTATATCCGAACATTTCATCGATCGTCTCCAATTTCCCCCTCGTCCATGCCACCTCAATCGCATGGCGGATCGCTCGCTCTACCCGGCTTGATGTTGTCTGATTTTTCTTCGCAACAGTCGGATAGAGGATTTTTGTGATTGCATTTAGCACATCCATATCTTCCACAGCCATTATGATCGCATCCCGCAGATAATGATATCCTTTGATATGTGCAGGAATCCCGATCTCGTGAATCATATCGGTTACTTCCTCCTCAAGATCATACTCCGGCAGATCTTTCCTGCTGCTTTCCAGTTCCCGGTCCGGGGCTGCCGGGCGGTAAACTCGATTCACATGTTTGATCTTATCTAACAGCATCCGGTTGTTAAACGGCTTCATAATATAGTAATTCGCTCCTTTTTCAAAGGCATCTTCTGTCATTTGTTCCTGTCCGACAGCTGTCACAACGATAAAACTCGGATGCTTTTTGATTTTTTTATCTGTGTTGATCTGTTCCATCACACTCAATCCGTCCATTTTCGGCATGATCAGATCCAAAAGGACGACATCCGGCTGTTTTTGTTCTATAATTTTGCACACATCCTCTCCATTGTTCGCTTTTCCAACCAGCGTCAGTTCCTTGTCCCGATCGATCAGTTCCCCAAGAAGATCCAACATTCTCTCATTATCGTCAGCAATAGCTACATTCAGTTTTCCCATGGCTACATCCTCCTTCAATTTCTGCCTTCATTCCACAGCATTCATTATAGACTTGCCACAGGTGGCGAATCAAGAAAAAGGGTTCCTCATTATTCGACAGTCCTGTCAGGATTTTACATGTTCCAGCATATTTTCGATAAAAATACCATAACCTTTCTTCGCATCCTGCACAAACACATGAGTTACCGCTCCAATGATCTTGTCATTCTGGATGATCGGGCTTCCGCTCATCCCCTGGATAATCCCGCCCGTCTTCTCAAGAAGTTCTTTATCTGTCACTTCCAACACGATCCCCTTATTGACTTCCCGCTCCGAGAGATCCACTTTCAATATATTGACATCATATTCTCTGACAACACCATCTACACAGCACCTGATTTTTGCCGGTCCTCTTTGGATCTCTGTCTTTCTCCCTGCTTTCAGCGGTGTCTGATCCGCAAATAATTCATGGATCCGGTCTACCGTACCGAATATTCCCGCATCTGTATTTTCCGTGATCTCCCCGAGAATATTATATCGGTTGTACACGATCACGCCTTCCATCCCGCCTGGACTTCCATCCTCCCCTTTTTGGATTGCACTGATACTTGTTTCATAGAGACTTCCTTTGGCGATTTCCAAAAGCTCATTGGTATCTACATCGTGGATTCCATGCCCAAGTGCACCAAACTGACTATTTCCATTTAAGAAAGTCACTGTGCCAAGTCCCTGGGCATTGTCCCTCACCCAGATTCCGAGACGATATTCTTCCTCACTGCTTTCCACTGCCTTCAGCCGCACATCTACGGGCTGGTCTTTTCTGCGAAGATGAAGCACAACATTTTCATCATCAAGCTTTTTTACCGCCGCAATCAATTCTTTTTTGTTTGTGATCACCTCATCATTGATCCCTGTAATATAATCTCCCTGTCGAACGATATGATCTGCCGGTTTATATTTATCTCCATCTGTCCCCTCGATCGCATCTGTTCCCAGCACCATCACACCGTTCGTCTCCATATATATCCCAATTGGCATTCCCCCGGGAATCAGATATTCCTCGCTGATTTCCTCCGTACTCACTTCTCTTTTCTGCGAGATTGTCTGATATTTTACGATGCAGGCGCCGCCGCCTACCAGCACCGTGAACAGAAGAAGGATCATCAGACTCCTCCGATACCAGTATTTTCTCACACTTCATTCCTCCCAACATAAAAAGATTGCACGACTGTACATTCCTCACAGTATATTTTTTCTTCCGCAAGATTCCAAAACCTTCCTTTGGAAAAAAATAAGACAGACACTTTCATGTCTGCCTTAGTATATGGAATTTTATCTGATTCACTCTGATTTTCTTTTGGAAAGTTCTGCCATTTTTTTCAATTCAACAGCGCTTTGCCGGATCGACTCTGTCACTGCAGATCCTCCGAGCAATCTGGAAAGTTCTGCCACAGACTCTTCCTCCGTCAACTCATTGATCGCAGTCTTTGTCACCCCATCCTGTACCGTCTTCTCGATCACATAATGGGCATCTGCCATCGCTGCAATCTGCGCAAGGTGCGTAATACAAATGACCTGATACTCTTTTGCAAGCATTCCCATCTTCTCTGCAACTTTTCCAGCAGTAATCCCACTGATTCCAGTGTCAATCTCGTCAAAGATCAATGTAGCAATCTCTTCTCGATATGCGAGAACTGTTTTGATCACAAGCATGATCCTCGACAATTCTCCTCCGGATGCTACCATGCCCAGTGGCCGCAGCGGCTCTCCAGGATTCATCGACACAAGAAATTCCGGCTCATCGATCCCATCTTCCCTGCATTCCAAAAGTCTGGTAAACTTCATTTCAAACTGCACATCGAGGAAATTTAAATCTTTCAGGCCGAGCCGGATCCTCTCCACAAAAATCTGTGCCTGTTTTTGTCGAATCTCCGACAGTTCTTCCGCAAGAACTTCCAGTTTTCTACAGGATTCCTCATATTTTTTTTGGAGGGATGCAATATAATTTTCATAGTCATGAAGCTTTTCCAGCTTTTCCTCCACCTGACCGGCGTATTTTTCGATCTCTTCCACAGAATTTCCATACTTGGATTTCAAACGATTGATCTCGTTGAGCCTGATCTCCACCTCCTGGAATTCTTCCGGGGAAAATTCTACAGAGTTTCTCGCCGCAGAAAGTTCATGGTTAAAATCATTTAACAGATTCTCTATCTCTGACAACTGCTCATACAAACTTTCTGCCAGTGGATCACAGCCGGAAATTTCCTGAAAAATACGAACTGCCCGACTAATGCAGTCTGCAGCATTTCCTCCGCCATTGTCACTTGTATAAGCATAAGCTTCCTCCATATGCTCCGCCATCCGTCTCCCGGTCAGCATCCGCTTATACTGTTCCTCCAACAAATCATCTTCACCAGGTTTTAACTCTGCCTTTGTGATCTCCTCCAGCTCAAAAGAAAGAAAATCTTCCTCTCTCCTCCTGCTGTCCTCATCTTTGATTGCAAGTGCAAGTTCTTTTTCGTTCGCCTTGCAGCTGTTCCATGCCTCTTTGACCTTATCTTTCAGATCTCCGATCTCTTCTCTTGCAAACAAGTCTAAAAAAGCAAGATGATTCTTCCGGTGGATCAATGTCTGATGCTCATGCTGTCCGTGAATGTCGATCAGAATCGTCGCCACATCTTTTAGAATCCGTGTTGTTACCGTTTCCCCATTGATCTTGCTGACACTTCGTCCATCCATCAGTTTTCTGCTTAAGATCAATTGTCCCTCTTCCGGATAAATATCAAGTGCTCTCAGCTGTGCCTCCTGGGACGGATGTTCCACAGTAAATACCAGTTCTACTAATCCGTAAGCAGCTCCTTTTCGCAGCATCTCAGCAGAATACTTCCCGCCAAGTGCCAATCCGATAGAGCCTAAAATAATTGATTTTCCGGCACCGGTCTCTCCTGTCAGAATGTTAAATCCTTTTTTAAATTCTACTTCGATCTCATCGATCAGCGCCAGGTTCTTTACATGTAAATTTTGTAACATCTGTTTCTCCTGCCGTTACAATACAATTTTTCTTATTTTTTCCATCACAATTTTCGTCTCTTCTGTGCTGCGGACTGCACACATGATCGTATCATCTCCCGCAATACAGCCGACGACTTCGTACCACTGCATCGAATCAATGGATGCGGCGACCGCCATCGCCATTCCGGATACGGTTTTGACTACCAGTATATTTTGCGCCATCTCCATCGAAACATACCCGTCTTTTAGGATCCGCATGTATTTTTCCTTCATATCCTTTTCCGGAACCTGAAGGATCACATACTTCTGTTTTCCATTTTCCCCCGCAACTTTCGTAAGCCGCAGATCACGGATATCTCTTGAAACAGTCGCCTGCGTCACTTGAAAACCTGCTTTGTTCAGCTGTTCTGCCAGCTCTTCCTGGGTCTCAATATTATACTGGTTGATTAATTCTACAATCTTTGCATGCCGACTTACTTTCATCTTATTTAATTTCCTTTCATTTTCTTGCGCAGCGTCTCCAGAAAACTCTCCTCACTCAGCTTTAAAAGTTTGGCAGTCTTTTCAGAACGGCTGATCGTAATACGGTCCCCTGTATAGACCGGAATCACATCCGCTCCGTCAAACGTCACGCTCGCCTCCTCAACCGTATCTCCTTTTCCTTTTCCGATCTCGATCACGATCTCGTCTTCCGCCGAAAGTACGATACTGCTTGTATTTAAAGCGTGTGAACAGATCGGTGTGATCACAAACATCTCTGCCGTCGGTTCCACGATCGGTCCGCCCGCTGACAGGTTGTACGCGGTAGAGCCTGTCGGCGTCGAGATGATCACTCCATCTGCCTGGTAAGAATTTAAAAGCTGTCCATTGACATAAATATTGAAATGGATCACACGGATACTTCCGGCACGCGCCACAACAATATCGTTGAGCGCGATATCTTCCTTTCTTCCTTCAAGCTTTCCCTGCAACATCATCCGGCGTTCCGGAAGAAACGCCCCGCAAAACAGCTTTTCCAGACTTTCTTCGATCTTTGGAAGTTCAATCTCTGTCAAATATCCGAGTGTCCCCATATTCACTCCGATCAACGGAAGATGCTTGTTCCTCAATTCCCTGACCGCCTGGATCAACGTTCCGTCTCCTCCCAGCGTCAGGACACAGTCTGTCTCTTTTGGAATCTGGTCTGCAAGGAGATTGCCCTCTTCATCTCGCTCACATAAGATACAAGTTCTGCCGCGCTTTTCTATATAATCTTGTATCTGCCTTGTCACCTCATAATTTTCATCTTTACTGTAATTCGTAATGATGTAAAACGTTTCCATAACGTACCTCTCTCGCTTTTATTTTGCCAGCGCCTCAAACGCTGCCTCCACTACCTGATACAGTGCATCCTCCATATCCGGCAGATTGCTTCCCACTTCGCTTTTCTTTAAATGTACCAGATATTCAATATTTCCCTCCGGTCCTTTGATCGGCGAAAATTCAATGCCGAGAATCTGAAATCCGATCGATGCCGCATAGGAAGTGACCAGTTCGATCACCTCGTGGTGAGTACTCTTCTCGCGGACAACACCCTTCTTCCCTACTTTCTCTCTTCCGGCCTCAAACTGTGGCTTGATCAGGGCAACAATCTCCCCATCCGGTTTTAAATAGTTGCGGATCGGTTCCAGCACTTTTGTCAGCGAGATAAAAGACACATCAATGGAAGAAAAATCAATTTCCTCTCCAAGATCTTCCGGTGTCACATACCGGATATTTGTCTTCTCCATACATACAACCCGGTCATCTTGTCTGAGTTTCCACGCAAGCTGTCCTCTCCCCACATCGATCGCAAACACCTTTCTCGCACCATTCTGGAGCATACAGTCTGTAAATCCCCCTGTAGAAGAACCAACATCCGTGCAGACTTTTCCTTCCAGATCTACATCAAAATTGGCGATTGCTTTCTCAAGCTTTAATCCGCCGCGGCTGACATACGGCATTGTGTGCCCCTTGATCTCAATCTGAACCTCATCTGAGAAAGTTGTTCCCGCCTTGTCCTCCCGCTGTCCTTCCACAAATACATTGCCGGACATGATGATCGCCTTCGCCTTCTCTCTTGACTCTGCAAGATTCCGCTTTACAAGTAATACATCTAAACGCTCTTTCATCTATTTCTACTCCTGCTGTCTTTTCTGGTACACGGACAGGATCCGCTCTGTGATCGTATCCGCATCCAGCATTACTTCTTTTCTTAATACTTCTATATTTCCATGTTCCACATACTCATCTGGAATTCCGAAGGACTCTACCTGAACGGGAAGCCTTTTCTTCTCCACATAGGCAAGTACCTGAGCTCCATACCCTCCGGCCAGTACATTTTCCTCAATTGTCACGTAAAGTGTATGTGACTTAGAAAGTTCCTCCAAAAGTTTTTCATCCACTGGCTTGACAAACCGACTGTTGACCAGTGTGCTTTGAATTCCTCTCTCTCTTAAGGAATCACTCACCTGCAAGGCCGTCTCCATCATATGTCCGACACTGAGAAGAACTATTCCTTCTCCAGTTTGGATCACTTCACTCTTTCCATATTCGATCGGTGCGCGGAACTCTTCCAGTCCGGTATACGCTGTTCCTCTTGGATAACGGACTGCGACCGGTCCCGGATACTGGATTGCAAAACGGAGCATGTCCGCAAGTTCCCACTTGTTTTTCGGCGCCATCACCGTCATATTTGGGATTGTCGATAAAAATGACAAGTCAAACACACCCTGGTGCGTCTCTCCATCACTCCCCACAAGCCCTGCGCGGTCGATTGCAAATACGACCGGAAGATTCTGCAGGCAGACGTCATGGATCAGCTGGTCATACGCCCGCTGTAAAAAGGAGGAATAGATTGCAACCACCGGCTTAAGCCCTGCCGCTGCAAGTCCCGCTGCAAATGTCACTGCATGTTCTTCTGCAATTCCCACATCAAAAAATCGATCCCGGTAGGTTTTGGAAAATGGAACCAATCCTGTCCCGCCTGCCATCGCTGCGGTGATCGCCACCAGCTTTGGCTCCTTCTTCGCCTCTCGGTAGATCACTTTGGAAAAGACATCGGTGTAAGAATCTTCCCCTGCTTTTTCCTTTGCCTGTCCGGTCTCAATATCAAACGGACCTGTCCCATGAAACTGGGACGGATATTTCTCCGCCGGGAGATATCCTTTTCCTTTTGTTGTAATCACATGTACCAATACAGCATTCTGAAGTTTCTCTGCTTCTTTAAAAGCCCGGCACAGCGCCTTGAGATCGTGCCCGTCCACCGGGCCAAGATAGGTGATCCCCATATCTTCAAAAAACATTCCCGGAACAAACAGCTGCTTGATTCCACTCTTTGCTTTCCGAATATGTCCTGTCACTCTCGCTCCAATATACGGCAGCTTCCCTAATGCCGCCTCCACACCCTTTTTCAGTCCGGTGTAGGCACTCGCTGTTCGAAGACCATCCAAATACTTCGACATGCCTCCCACATTTTCTGAGATAGACATATTGTTGTCATTGAGCACAATAATAAAATTACTCTTTAATCCTGCCGCATTGTTGAGTGCTTCATATGCCATCCCGCCGGTCATGGCGCCATCCCCGATGACAGAGATGACTTTATGATCTTGTCCTAGGATCTCCCGTGCCTCTACATACCCAAGTCCTGCCGAGATGGATGTAGAACTGTGCCCGGTATCAAACGCATCACAATCGCTTTCTTTCCGCTTTGGGAACCCGCTCATCCCACCATATTTCCGCAGATCATCAAACCCGGCTTTTCTGCCAGTAAGCAGTTTGTGCGTATACGCCTGATGCCCCACATCCCAGATAATTTTATCCTC
>OFMJ01001168.1_pt1 | contig 20862 bp, 25 predicted proteins | sample 1541801 | NCBI WGS metagenome assembly OFMJ01 (sample SAMN04209234, study PRJEB22552) | human gut metagenome | biome: gut; material: feces | host: Homo sapiens | place: USA: Oklahoma
AAAATAGCCGCCACTACTGCGAATAGTGACGGCTGACCTTATAAAAGGTTAAGCTACTTATTTTGTTATTATCTATCCCATTTATCACATAAAGAATTAATCTGGTCTGCAAACCTTGCTAAATCTTTATTTGTACCTCCTTCATTATGGCGTATTACTGTCATTAATCTCTGTCCGGCTGCAACTAATCTTGCAAATACTCCGGCTGCCTTTCTGCTCTTTGCTTTCTGCTCTGCACGTTTAATGACAATGCCTACGGTTTCTCTGGTTATCTCATTTGTCACCAAATCAACTTCTGTTCCGCTATAAGGCGCCATCGCCTGATAACCCAACTCATCCTCCAATCTCTTGGCGAATAAATCACAGACAGTATCATCTCCATGTGCTACAAAAACACGTTTGGGCTTTTCTTTAAAGGAGGACGCCCACCTCATAAGTCCTGCATTATCTGCGTGTCCACTAATACCCGGAAGCCTTACAATATCTGCATTAACATGAATTTCCTCTCCGAAGATATGAACGTCCTTCGCGCCTTCCACTAAAGACCGTCCCAGTGTTCCCACTGCCTGATATCCTACAAATAAAATTGTAGAGTCGCTTCTCCAGAGATTATGTTTTAAGTGGTGCTTAATACGTCCTGCATCACACATACCGCTGGCTGATAAAATTACCTTTGGTGTTTCATTAAAGTTGATTGCCCTTGACTCATCGCTTGTAATGGATAGCTTCAATCCCGGAAATGCAATAGGATTTATTCCTTTATTGATTAATTCCATTGCCTCTTCGTCATAACACTCACTGTAATGCTCTTTAAAAATACTGGTTGCCTGCACTGCAAGAGGGCTATCCACATATACCTCAAATCCCGCAAATTCCGGCAGCATATTATCTTCTTTAATCTTTCTAAGGAAGTAGAGCATTTCCTGTGTTCTTCCCACTGCAAAAGAAGGAATTACCACATTTCCGCCTCGCTTAAAGGTTTTCCTTAAAATTTCCACCAATTCTGTCACATAATCCGGTTTCTCTCCGTGACTTCTATCTCCATAGGTGGACTCCATAACCACATAATCTGCACTGTCCAGATATTCCGGATCTTTAATCAATGGCTGTTCTGTATTTCCAATATCTCCTGAAAATACGATTTTCCGCTCTTCACCATCTTCTGTAATCCATAGTTCAATGCTGGCTGACCCCAACAAATGCCCTGCATCTACAAAGCGTACTTTAATACCTTCCGCAATCTGTATTACCTGATTATAATTGCACTCTACAAACTGCTGAATAACCCCTAACGCATCCTCCATGGTATAGGCAGGCACAAATTCCGTCTGTCCGTTTCTCTTAGCTTTACGATTTCTCCACTCTGCCTCAAACATCTGAATATGTGCACTGTCACGAAGCATAATATCACACAAATCGCAAGTCGCCGCAGTTGCATAAATCGGACCTCGAAATCCTCTGGCATGTATCAACGGAAAATTACCGGAATGGTCAATATGTGCATGTGTCAGCAATGCAAAATCCAATTCTGACGCAGCCACCGGAATGTCCTGATTTTCATACTGGTCGGGTCCCTGTTCCATACCACAATCCACAATAAATTTCTTGCCTGCTGCCTCTAAGAAGTAACAACTTCCGGTAACCTCATGAGCAGCCCCTATAAAAGTCAGTTTCATAGAAAAACCCCCTTTTGTGGTAAAATGAATGTTGCTATATTCATTATACCCCAGTAAAGAGGGTTTTGACAGGACTTTATTTATTTTTTAGGAAATTTAATAAATTGTGTGATTACTCCACGAGAATACCATTAGTAATAGGATCTTTACTTTCAGTTATACTTCCATCTTGTGCTACACAGGCTGCTTTTACTCGATAATAATATCCTCTTGTAACCTGCACATTATAACTTTTACTTAATAATGAAGTATTATAAGCTGTGTCAGAAAAAGTTCTTATATTATACCAGTTCCCATTGGAATATCTCTGTAATGTCAATTTCAAAATCATCTTATCACAGACAACACTACCTAAAACAGCTCCGTATACATTAACACTTCCATTTCCATTATCTGTTATCTTGGCTGTTCCCTGATTAAGAATATTTCCTTTTGCATCTGCGCTTAAACTCTTTACTGAACAACTTTTATTTGTAAGTAAAGAAACATCTGCCACTCTGTTCAAATCATTCTCACTAGCTAATACAGTTACATTCATAGCAAAAATCAACATAATTGCTAATATACTTTTTTTAATGCTTTTTTTTATATTCATATTTTCTTTCTACAATATAGCTAATACATTATATTCTTTGCTATATTTTCTATCTCCTTTTTTTCTATTTTTCCGAATAACTCATAATAACAGTTTTTGTATTCCCATTTAAGAGAATACATGGGTATTTTATCTTCTTTTTCTTCTATTTCCCATAAAGTAATTTTTAACTCTGGTATAAAATCATTCTGAAATGTTTCAATCAAAACCCCTGTATCATTTTGATTTAAAAATGAAGATCTTTTCTCGTTTGGAAAAATCATTAAAAATACAATCTGCTCGTTATAGGTATATTGTAAAATACCTGCCTCTGCCTCTTCATCAATTATATAATCCTGATACTTCATTTCATCGGGCATATAAAAAAATCTGGGCATTTTGATCCCCAATGTATTCTCTATCTCTTCACACGCATACCTATCCGTCCTGTCACTTTTTATTACATCATTATTATCTACCTGTGTATTCACATCATTTCCAAACAGCTCATTCATCTCCCTCATGATGTACGCTCTGTTTGCCTCACTAGTCATGGAAATGCCAAATACGCCGATTAGGACTGCTGCCGCAACAGAAGCCCAACGCACTCCCTGTATTTCCCTGTTTGCTCTTGCTTTTGTCCACATGCTGTTTTACATTTTTTAATTCTTTTAATTTACTTGTGTGTTTTTCTCTATCATCTACATTTGTCACATAATTGTTTATGTCTTCAGTCGACTCACGCCTTCTGATTTCAGCCATTAATTTTTGAAAGCCATCTTCTGTGGGTTCACATTCCAAAGATTTTGAAATTTCTTCCGCCTCTTTTTCGATTTCTTCCGCCTCTTTCAAAAATTCCTCCAAAATTTTCTGATTTAATTCTTCATCATTCAAATTTTTAGTAAAAAAGGTTTCACATTTTTTCTCATTTTCTTCTGATTTCCCCATGAAACTCCTATCTTTCCTTGACTTTTTTTCATAACTGTATCATATTATCTTATAGTTACTATTTTGAACTAATCAGGAGGAACACCATGAAACATATCGTACTTACCGGCGGTGGAACTGCCGGACACGTTACCCCAAATATAGCTATGATTCCACGTTTAAAAGAACTGGGATACAAAATTTCTTATATCGGCTCTTACGAAGGTATGGAAAGAAAGCTCATTGAAGAACTTAACATTCCTTACTATGGAATTTCTTCCGGTAAATTACGCCGTTACTTTGATGTCAAAAATTTTACTGATCCGTTCAGAGTTATAAAAGGTTTCTTTGAAGCTAAAAAATTAATGAAGCAGTTAAAACCTGATGTTGTATTCTCTAAAGGTGGATTTGTCACAGTGCCTGTTGTAATTGCAGCAAGCAAAAAACATATACCTACCTTTATCCATGAGTCTGACATGACACCGGGACTTGCAAACAAAATATCCATTCCTTTTGCAACAAAAGTTTGCTGCAACTTTCCCGAAACGGTTTCTCATCTTCCTGAGGACAAGGCTGTTCTCACAGGAACACCTATCCGTCAAGAATTACTGGAAGGAAACCCAGAAAAAGCTCTGGAGTTTACAGGTCTTTCTAAAGATAAACCTGTTATCCTTATCATAGGTGGAAGTCTTGGTGCTGCTGCTGTCAATGATGCAGTCAGAAAAATCCTCCCTGAATTATTAAAAGACTTTCAGGTAATCCACCTCTGCGGAAAAGATAAAGTTGATGAAACTTTATCTAACGTTAAGGGATATGTACAATATGAATATATCAAACAAGAACTTGCTGATTTATTTGCTTTAGCCGACCTTGTTATCTCCCGTGCAGGTGCAAATGCAATTTGTGAGCTCAGTGCTTTAAACAAGCCTAACCTCTTAATTCCACTTTCCGCACGTGCAAGCCGTGGAGACCAGATTTTAAATGCCCGCTCTTTTGAACAGCTTGGTTATAGTAAAGTTCTGGAAGAAGAAGAACTTACTAATGACGTATTATTAAGCGCTGTCCGTGATTTGTATGAAAACCGGGAAGCTTATATTACAGCTATGTCTTCCAGTAAGCATAAGGACTCTATTCAACAGATTGTCCAGCTCTTTGAAGACGCAGTAAACAAGACCTTATAAATCTTCAAACTTGTGTCTGTAATACTTATTAATCCAAACTTTTATCCTGTGCCTTTTGGCTCTCAGACTTTCTACTGAAATGCCAAGGGCACGGGCAGTTTCTAATGCACCTTTGCCTTCTACATTCATTTTCATAACAATTTCGTACCACTGACTATTCTTCTTTTCCAAATCTTCCAATAATTTTCCCGTAAACTCTTGCATAACAAGCTTTTTCGTTGTTTCCTCTTCCACAGATGATTGTTTTTCTAAGCGATTTGAAGTCCACATAATTCCTTCTTCTGCGAAAAGCTCTCCTTCATTTGAAGCTCCGGCAGTCACTTCATGTACCTGATATGATTTTCTGCAAAAGTCAATGGCTTTTCTCTTTGCATTTACTATCAACCATTGCTTGTAGTATTCTTCCTGTATAGTATCTGCCTTTTTAAAGAATAAAATAAAAACTTCTTGGCTTACGTCTTCCGCAAAGTCGATATCACGCAAAACACTATACACTACCATTTTCACTATTTGATAATGCTGACGATAGATTTTTCGAAATTTCTCTTCTGTCATTTCTTTATCCAACTTCTAAATTTTAGACCTGAGAAAATTTTTTCAAAATCTCATCTCTATCTTCTGGTTTAAGAGTGCCCGGTTTCCATGTAATTCCCACACCATCATTTTCATTTCTCGGAATTAAATGCACGTGGAAGTGAAATACAGTCTGCCCCGCTGCCGTTCCATTGTTCTGAACAACATTGTAACCATCGCAGTTCAACACTTTTTTCATTTTCTTTGTCACTTCTTTTGCTAATATCAAAGCTTTTCCTGCCAAATCATCAGGTAATTCATACAAATTCTCAAAGTGAGCCTTTGGCAGAATTAGAGCATGCCCTTTACTGGCAGGTCCCAGGTCTAAGATTACTCTAAAATCCTGATCCTCATAAAGTGTTGCGGCTGGTATTTCTCCGTTTGCAATTTTGCAAAAAATACAGTCTTTCATTTTCATAATCTCCTTTCACTTATATATCCGAATAAAAACCTGTAAATATTACTTCTGTTTTGTCGAATTTTGGCATATAAAACTATTTGCTATTTAAAAACAGGGATGTTACACTTGTTTTTGAAAAAATAAAGAGGGGGTAACCATGAACACTCAAATAAATCAATCCAATCAACATATTACTGCAAAGGAAGAACCTGATTATCGTCAATTGTATGAGGAGCTTCAAGTACAACAACAATTTACATTATCTCATGTTTCTCACGAAATCCGTAATCCGGTAACATTAATCAACAGCTTTTTACAACTGCTGGAGTCTCATCATCCCGAATTAAAAGAAGATAAATACTGGGGAAAGATTATGGAAAATATGGATTTTCTGAAAACGCTTCTTAATGAATTTTCCAGCTTTAATAATTCCGGCAAGCTAAATATCCAGGAATTAGACCTCTCAGAGCTTCTGGAAAATCTGGCTGCTTCCAGTTTACCTACTTTAGAAAGCTACAACGTTTCTCTTGTTTTAAATATTGAGCCAAATCTGCCTGTCATTCAAGCAGATAAAACGAAAATGTCCCAGCTGATTTTAAACCTTTTAAAAAATTCTTCAGAGGCAATTAAAACAGAGGGTATTATCCATTGCTCTTTAACCTCTCAAGAGAATTATCTTGTTCTTTCTGTTAAGGACAACGGAAGCGGAATTCCTGTTCTGTATCAAGAAGACCTCTTTGAACCATTCATTACTCATAAACAGGAGGGCACAGGTCTCGGACTGCCTATCTGCAAAAGAATTGCAGAAGCCCATAATGGAAGTATTTCTTTTCAATCCGTTCCTGAAAAAGGTACTGAATTTACCGTTCTACTACCTATACGACAGCCTTTATAATCTTCTTTGATACACCCTGCGATAACAAAGGACAGCTAAAATAAATCCACTTATCAATCCACCAAAGTGTGCTGCATTATCCACACCTGTACTTGTCATTCCAAAATATAGACTTAATCCGGCCATGACAATTAACTGTCGAGTGGTAAAATTTTCAATTCGTCCTCTGTTTGCAATAACAATATAGATGAGCGCACCGATGACTGCAAAAACTGCACCGGATGCTCCTGCCGAAATAAAATATTTGCCGTTTTTTATTTCCAGATATATGGACAATACATTTGCCCCTATACCTCCGAGGAAATAGATAAGCAAATATTTTATTTTGCCTATATTTCTTTCCAGACAATCTCCCAAAAACAATAACACCAGCATGTTATTCCCCAGATGCTGAATTCCAAAATGCAAAAACATGGATGAAATCAGGCGATAATACTCATGAGACTGCAAAACTGCTGGTGTATAGCAGCCACCCCAGCGTAAAATGTGGTAGGTATCCAAAGATGAGCCGGTTACTTCTACCAGTAAAAATACCAGCAAATTAATGCCAATCAAAAGAGTATTAACCGGAACTTCTTTTCTTTTTCTCAGAAAATATTTGATTTCATTTTCCGTTTTTTTTCTTTCCATTCCTGAATAATTATTTTCTGTATTCATCACTCTTCCTTTACTTCCATAGCTATCTATCTTTTTATCATCCCTATTTTACCATATTTTTCCAAAATCAGCATTACATTTATCAATATATAAGTACCTTTTTTCTGCAAAAACAATCGTATTTTCTTCTTTTAATAAATATTCTGTCTCCGGTTGTATGATTTCTCCGTCTAATTCCGTTCCGTTTCTGGAATTTAGGTCAATTAAAAATGTCTGATTATTTCGACAGATAATTTTTGCATGAACACGACTGATGGTAGGCACACTCAGACAGATATCAACTCTTCCTCTTTGACTTCCTATAATTGTATGTTCTTTTTCCAGAAAAAATTTCTTTCCCGTTTCTATTTCTAAAAGATAAGATTTCCCTTGGACTTCTGACTGTAAAAGTACAGTTTTCCCAAAATCCTCCGACATCTCTTCCTGCCTTTCCTCTTCCCCCATTATTCCTGTTACTTCTTCCCTTTCAAAAGTCTCCGGAATATGATTTTCTAAATCTTGCTTTCTATATTTCAAAAAATAAATCAATCCGCCTACGGCAATCACAAATACTATAAGAAAAACTGCTGCAATCCCCAGATAACGTATTCCTATGTTAGATAAATATCTTGCCAAAAAGATGACAACTCCTATTACCAAAAGAATTCCTACTACAAATATTTTCTTTATGGGAGGTTCTTCTTCCTCCTCTTCCTTATAAAAATCATCCAAAATTTTCTGTCTTTCTTTTTGCTCCTCCTTATTTTCTATCTCAAAATCAGTGTTTCTATTTTCCGTTTCTCCATAAATAAGCTTACATATATCATCCAGTTGAAGGCGATTTTCTACTGCAAGTTTGTGCATACCATATCCGATGGTTACTGCGCCTTTATCCTTATGCTCGATTTTAGGCAGTAAATATTCTGTAAGAACACAAAACTCCTGTTCTATGGTATTTTCTTGCTCCGGAAACCAGAAAAAGGAGTAGGTATCTTTATCTAAATTTTTGTATAAATACGCAGGATTTAGAAGCAGAAAATCTCTGTTCAGCAAATATTCGTCTAATTTTTCTAAAACCGAAACTATTTGTAAAAAAAGCTCTTTTAATGTATCCTTATCAAATTTTCCTTTCTCATACAGATTTTCAAGACTCTGACTCCCTGTAATTTCATAATAAAGATATTCTTTTCCATTTATCCGCTGCACTTTACAAGGAAGTAATCCATGCACCTGATTTTCCAGCAAAATACGAGTTTGATAATTATCCTTTAAAGGGTTTTCCAATGGTAAAACGGCAAAATTACAGCTCATATTCCTCTTAAAGGTAATCTCCAAAGTGCTCCCTCCCTTCTTTTATTTTTTCATTCTATATTTTGTGAAAATCTGCGGTATTTTTGCACCTTTTCAATAAAATTCACCGGTTTTATTACCTTACTTTTCCACTTTTCCTTCATGCTCCAGTTCAAATTTGGGAACGGAATGTAAAACTCCTTTTGAAACCCTACCGATATTTCTTTTTTTCCTCCGCTTACCGTATAGGACTCCTGCATATCCGCTGCTTTTTGTTTTGTTTCTTTTACTGCGGTTTCTTCGCTTATCACCGCTCGACCGCTTCCATACACAGAAAGCTCGCAAATTTGTGCTGTCTCCCAAACCTTTGTCTGCGTGCCCAATATCAAAAACAGAGAAGCAAAAATTACCAGAAGCCATACACCGCTTATCAATGCCATTTCTACCGTATAACTTCCTTTTAATCTTGATTTTTTTATATCATCCACATATACGCACCTGCCATCCCCATTGTTAAAAAAGGGAGAAACGGAATTTCTCTGTCTTTTCTCCCTCTGTTTCTCACAAAAATAAAAACTGCCCATAAAAAAGCGCCGAAAAGTGCCATTGATAAAATGCCCAATGTATTCCAAATTCCTACGGATAGCCCCATAAGCAAAATAATCCAGCAGTCTCCGTAACCTACTGCCTCTTGGGATGCTTTACTGATTATAAAGAAGAGAATACCCGGAATACTTCCCATAACGGCAAATACTAATTTTTCATATATATTTCCGCCTTGCAAAAGCACCTCCCCTATAAACGTTCCCATTACAAATATTCCGTAAAAACCAATTTTCCACAAAGCAACTGTCTTTTGTTTTCCGTCTTCCACACTACACAGCAGAAGAATGCACAAATGCACCAGCCATTTTTCTTTCACACATTTATCCTCCACACCTGTCACAAATATTCAAGTGTTTTACCTGCGATTTCTTCACCAGCTTTACATGACGTGTCAGTCCGCCACACTCCTTGTCCTTATGATAGCGGTTTCCCGTGGACGTAACGTAAACGGTTGTCGGCTTCTCACCTGTTTCCATACATCTCTCACAGCTATGATACTTTTCTCCATATATATTTTTCTTCTGTTCTGCATGAGAATAAGACATTCCCTGTACCGAAAGCCTTAAATGACTGCAAGAAGCGTTGGTATGATAAACACTTTCCAAGTCCGTAACATAGACCATTTCTTCTTCCTGAAGCATTTCCTCCTTAGGCGTATATCCAATCCATGCTCTTGCCTGCCCCTTCACCTGAAGTCTCACAGGAAATGTTTGAAAAGGTGTAAAAGGAGCTTGATAGAAAAAGGAAGCTTTCAAAGAAATCCTTCCATTCTCGTATACGGACTGTGCCAGATTTATCCCGTGAACACCGCCTACAACCCCAAGCAAGGCTTCACCTGTAAGCTTTTCCTGCACTTTCCTCTTCGCATAGATTTGGCAAACAGCATTACTTACTGTTCCCACCGGTGATTGTGTATCGTCCTCCTGACAATACGCATACATTCCCAGTTCTTTTGCGCTTTCGCACAAGGTGCTCTGTATCACTGTTGTTATTCTGTATAAATCTAAAAGTCCTGCCAATATTACCATGGCAAAAAAGAAAAGAGGCAGAACAACCGCACACTCCACAGTCAAGCTCGCCTTTTGCCGAAGAACTCGCACCTCCTTCTTTTGTTTTTTCTGCTTCATGGTTTTCTACCTCCCCTTCTGCCATTTTACATATCATAAGAATACATTCTTTCTGCCTGCCATATCTTATTCTCAGGCCCTGCAATCTGAAAGCTGACAGCAACGGCATCGATACACGCATCAAAAGCAAACTTTTCCTTTCCCTCTTCCTGCCGAAGATTAACTTCTATCACATCCATAATTCGCATTACCAGTTCTTGTTCCGGCACACTCATCAGTAAAATCCGCAGATATTCCTCATAATCCGCTCCTTTTTCTGTGCTTATCCCCGTATCTGCCCTCAAATCAGAAAGCTGTGTCTTCCAGCTGCTACTATCCTTGACCAAAGGCACACGACCACCGGACAGCAAGGCCTTTACATCTGCAATTCCTTCTATGTACGCCCATCCTGCTGCCAGTACCCCTTGCACAAAAGTCATCCCTTCAGGTATAAGCAAAAGAAACGACAACGCAGAGGCGCATGCTGCTAGTTCTCCCCTTTTCTGTGGGTTTGTATAAAGAAATGCCAGATTACTGATTTCACGAAGAAGAAGCAGCTTTTTCACAACAGAGGACAGGTTCTCTCTATCCCCCTCTTTTCCGCCTAAAAGATATTCTATTTCATAAGCTAAGGGCGTTTCTGCTCCGTCTGTAAAGCTTTGAAACTTCTCAAAAGCATATTCCTGAATAAAAATCTTATCGGCAAGTCCCACTTCTGTTTCCAGCTCCGGAAAATCCCCCATTCCCTGCTGCCTTTCCCGCTTTGATAAAGCAGCCGATAAATCGATGGTTTTTTCCGATACATTTACACCGGAAGGTAAAACAAAAGATAAAAATCCATTTTCTTTAAAGCTTTTTATAATTTCTAATGGATTATTGGTCTCTGAAATTTCCGGCATAGGCGTTGTTTCTTCCGGATTTATTTCCTCCATTCCATTGTTTTTTATGTTTTCCTGTTCCTCCAACACTTGTTTTTCTTCCTCTGTTTTCTTCAGCAAAGCCTCTATGCCTGCATTGCCTAGATTTTCTTTCATATAGCGGATTATTTGCTGCTTTACCGCTGCTCCGTTCTTATCTGATGCCGCCCGAAACCCGTCTGCGGCACATATCTGTACCGCACATTTTGTCAGTCCTGAGTCTAAAACAGGTTTCATGTAGTCCTCTAAATGATTTAATACCTGAGCTATCTGTATTCTGCCGGTATTATAAGATGCGTCCAGAAAAAACAGATTATACCTTTCTAAAAGCTCTCTGTCATATTCCGAAAAAAGTGAATATAAGCCTGCATCCATACTATTAACAGCCTGCACTCTGGCACAGGCTGTTCGAGATGACTGAATGCTGGCTGTAATAAGCGATAACAAAACCAAAAGCAAAATACTCATAGCTGCGGTCATACTTCCCTTTTGCTTCACTCTCTCACCTCTATATGCTGTTACTCTGCTTTGTAATTTTAGATAAAATGCTTTTCACCAGACTGGTAAGCTGCTCCTTGAAAATCAAAACCAAACCGATAAGCACCACAAGTATAAGTATAATTTCTACCACGCCGACAGCGTCTTCTTCCTGCCAAAATTCCTTTAATACTCCCATAATTCTTACCTCCTGTTATAAAAAACTAAAAAATGCCGGTATCATTAAAATCATTAACACAACAATCAGTTGCAGTACCATAGGGAGCAAAAGCTTCGTAGACGCTTCTTCTCCTCTTACCTTTGCACTGCGCTTTCTCTCGTCCTCTGCCACTGCCTCCTCCCTTTCCAAAAGCTCCAAAAGGTTTTGATTTCCCTTTTTCAGATTCTGCACTAATAAAACAGACAAAATTTTATACTGAGAAATCCCGCACCTTGTTCCGAAACGCTCATAGGCCTCCGCCTCATATATACCGCTCTGCATTTCCTTGCAGGTACGGACAATTTCTTCATAAGCGCTCCTTTCTTTTGCATGATATTTTTCCCTGCTGCGCAGATATCCGTCTGCAATTTTTTCCATAGCCTTTCGTATAGTAAATCCGGCTCTTAAAAACAACACCAATTTCTGAACAATATCAGGATAATCTCTCTGCATCTCCTTTCTCACAAGCTCCTGCTGCTTTTTCTCTTTTTCCTTCTGCAAGGGATAAACACCCAATCCCAATACCAAAGACAGCATACAGATAATTTCTCCTGTCTGTGTTCCCGTTCTCCTATAACGAATTTCTTCTCCCTGTACTGTTTGGGGAAGATATAAAGGTCCTGAAGGATTTTCGCTTAAAAGTTCTGCTTCTTTTTGAATTTCCTTCTGCATTTTTTCTCTTTCATTCAATTTCGGTGGATAAACCGTAATCTCAGCATTCCATATATCTGTTACTTCTCCAAGAGAAAGAAACGCAGCCACTTCCACACTTTCTCCCTTTTCAGAAATACCTTCTTGCGGTATTCCCTCCCAGCTCAATATATCCGGATTTCCTGTGCTCCATGATATTTGTACCGGATTTTCTTCCAAAGCCTGCGGAAACCGAAAGTCACCTCCTTCTTTCTTTGCCTTTTTCAACCACTTGTCCAACTCTTTTTTGGCTTCCTTTACATAGTTTTCCATCTCCTTTTCTGTGTATCTTTCTTCCTCTACATAAACTGTAATTTCCTGTGTCTTTCCCTGTGTTTCGGCAAGAAGTGTCTCCTCGTACCCGCCTTCTCCATAAGGATTTCTTTCCAGATACTCCATACTTCTTTCTTTGTTTTCTTTTATAAAAATTCCTATCCCCAAAAGATTTCCAAGCAAAATAACCGACACTGCCATACAAAAACTCTTTTTGTCCTTTCCCCATTCTTTAAACGTCAATCTGAGTCAACCTCACTCCCCATTGAAATGCCGCAGTATACAAAAGAAGGCAAGCTGTCATAACGCAAATCCCCACCGGATTTCCATATAACACACTTAAAAATTCCGGAGAAGTAATCTGCATATAAAGAATAATCCCCAGAGGAATAAAGCTCATAATCTTCTGTTCCATTTTCCGAGATGCCAAAACAGCATCAATTTCCTTCTTCACCTGAATACGCTCTTCAATAGACGAAATACAACGGTTTAAAATTCCTCTCATATTTCCTCCCATTCTCTTTGCCTGTATCAATACATCCGTAAAATTCAAAATATCTTCTACTCTGCTTCGAATTCCCAAATCATACAGCAATTCTTCTAAGGGTATACTGTGTCCCAGTTGTCTTTCTATATAGGCAAATTCCCTTGCCATCTCTGCTTTTTCTCCATACAGTCTTTCCAAATCTTTTCTTGCTTCCCTTATGGTATTATCTAAAGAATAACCTGCCGATATCCCCACCTGCATAGCATTTAAGGCATCTTTAAACTGATAATTTAACCTTTTCTTTCTCAGACGGATTTGTTGTTTTTTCCTCTGATGTATGTACCAGAAAGGTAACGGAAGCATAAAGAAAAAAACTGCCGTGCTCTTATAAAACAAATAATTTATTCCCATGCAGGCACACACTGCTTCCATAAGATAAAGTCCCCACTGCTGTACGGAAAGATGATAAACATCATAATCAATTTTATTCACAGGATAATTCCTGCCTTTGTAAGCTTTTCGGTGTGATAAAGCTGCCCTCTTTTTTCTAAATTTCTGTTTCTGACAAATAACGGATTTAATACAACCTCACCTTCCTTTGAAATTTCTTTAATCTCACAGATTTCCAATACTTTTCTGCTTTTATCTGACATTCTTCCTAAATGTATAAAGATATCAAAGCCTGACACAATCTGGCGGCGAATAATCGGTATGGGCAAATCTATTCCCATCAAAACCATTGTTTCCAGCCTGCTTATCATATCCTGACAGCTATTGGCATGAATGGTGCTCAGGCTTCCATCATTTCCTATATTTACAACCTGCAAAAGCTCTGCCGCTTCCTTTCCTCTCACCTCCCCTACAATAATTCTGCTTGGTCTCATACGAAGGCAGGTTCTCAATAAATCTCCGATAGTAATTTCCTGAGATTTCTCAATATTCGCCGGTCTGCATTCCAGACGAACCAGATTTTCTATCCCCTGAATTTGCAGTTCTGCATTATCTTCAATGGTAATGACTCTCTCATCCTTGGGAATATATTCTGATAACGCATTTAAAAATGTAGTTTTTCCCGAGCCTGTCCCACCTCCTATTAAAATCGTATAGCCTGCTTTCATAAGCTTTTCTAAAAAAACTGCTGCATCTTCTGTGATGCTCTCCAATTCCAACAAACGTTCCATAGTAATAGGCTTTTCCGGAAATTTTCTTATGGTAAGCACCGGGCCGTCCAGCGCAACGGGAGCAATAACCGCATTTATTCGTTCTCCTCCTGCCAGTCGTGCGTCTACAATGGGCTGCAGCGTATTGATTACACGATTACATTTTGATGCCATTTGCTGAATAACATCCTCCAGCTTTTCCGGAGAAGAAAAGCTCTTTTCAAAGGCTTCGATTTTACCGTCCTTTTCTATAAAAATCTTATTCCATCCATTAATCATAATCTCTGTGACATCATCATTTTCCAGCAGCTCCTCCAGAATATCCATACGCCGTACAGACATAAAAAGTGCATTTCGCAGACTTTCTCTCTGTGCAATAGGGAGATATTTTTTCTTGCCGTGCTGATGTAAAATTTCATCGATTATCTCCAAAACATCTTCATCTAAATCTTTCCATGTATTTTCCAACCTTTCCACCAATATTTTTCGCAAATCTTGAAATTCATCACTGCTTTCTTCTTTCATAATTTTCCAGCACCTTTCTCACAAAGCTTCCCCAAGGTCCCATTTTCAGTTCCTGTACTGTATTTATTCCTTCCATACTCTCACCGATAAGAGAAACTATCCTTATCCTTTCTTTCTCTATAACACCCCAGTTTTCCATCAAGGTATGGAACTGAGAAAGTTTACAGTCTGCTATAAATCCTCCCTTTACAGGCACATAAATTTCACTGCATAAATTCAATACAGAAAACAGCTCATCCACTGCACTGCTGATATTCAATATCAAAACATCATATCTGCCGCTCTTTTTCACAGCTTCAAAAAGCCTGCTCCAATGTGCAAAGGGAATTGATTTAATATCCTCCGGCGACTCCACAGGAGGCAGATAATCCATATCCCCCTGCTGCTGTATCATCCCTTCCATTTCCTCCCATAAATTTTCCTTTCCGCAGCGCAGTGCAAAAAAGAAGTCCGTAAGGTTTTTCTCGTATTCTCTCAAAAATAACTGCTCCAATCCTGCAAAAGCTTCCATGCTGACATACAGTACCCTTTTCTCGTCTCCCAAAATCTGTGCTGCCGTCAATGCAAACAAACAGCTTGCACAGATTTCAGAAGGTGAATAAATTCCCACAATTTTCATGCCCTGTCTTGCATCTGAGCAGAAAGGAACTTGCGTTTTTTCCGTATAGTATTCCATCACCTCCTTAATTACACTTTCCGCCGACTGATACTTATAGATACACTTATACGGCGATTTTTGCTCCTCTTTTTCATCAGAAAGCACCACTACATTTTCTTCTTTTATCTGCTGTATTCGTTCATCTACATCTTTCTGTGCAATCAACAGCATAGGCGGAGGCTGATTTCCCACCGAACTGTAAAATTTTTCCACATCTGTAAAAGCTTCTGCACGAAACGGAAGCTTTTTCTTATTGTTCAAATACTCTGTAAAATTACATGCATAATCCGTATCTGAGTCACAGACTGCAATCATATTTTTCTTCAATAAAATCCTCCTACATAAAGCATAACGCTTAGAAATATCGGTACTGTAAAATGGAAATTTTCAGGCCGACTGCCCTTTTTCCTGTAAGCACACAGCACCCTGTTTTGACTATATTCATAAACATAATTGAAAAAATAAGAAAATCGCTCTTTGAAATTCCCACAGGAAATCAGAAATGCGAAAGATAAAAGTCCTCCCAGAAAAAGAGAACAAAGAATAAGCTTAAAAACAGCAGTTACACCTAAAAAAATTCCCAGACCGGAAAATAATTTTATGTCTCCTGCACCTAACATTCGAAAATAAAACAACGGGAACAGCAAAACACAGGGCAATAATAATCCCAAGCCTCCTGATAAGGTCCCCACAATTCCATTTTCTCCCATCTGCCAGAAAAAGCCTGTCAGAAAAAGCACCACAATAAATCCGTTCACCACCCTTTCCATCAGAAAATCCATGCACATGGCAATACCCGAAAAACACAATACAAATAACGATTGTACTGACAACAAATCACCTCTTTTATTTTATAAAATCTTTGGAAAATCCCAGTCGAACGACTGTAAGAATATCTTGAAGTTGTATCTGATTATAGTCTCAGAAAAAGGATTTGTAAAGAGAAATTATTACTAATTTTTCGATTTGGATAGACTACACAAAATTAGCATTTGCAATCTCTGTGATTTTCAGTTAAAATATTGAATAGAAACAGTAATAAGGAGTATAGACTATGGGACTTATTATATTTTTAGGTGACAGTATTACCGATGCCGGCAGGAAAACTTCTCCTAACGAGCTGGGATTTGGTTATGTAAATATATTTTCAGAACGTTTAAAAGCGCAAAGCCAGAACTGGAACATTCTCAACCGTGGTGTAGAGGGTTATGTCGTACAAAATGTTGCAGAAACTCTCCATCGTGAGTGTATTTCCTTAAAGCCTGATTATATCAGTATTCTGGTGGGAGTGAATGATATCGGACTGATTGCAAATTCCTCTGCTTCCGAACAGGATAAGCTCTATATGCTGGAAGACAGTATCCGTGCCTATCACGAAATGCTTTTTGATTTATCCAGAGAAACACAGGCAAAAGTCATTATTTTAGAACCTTTTATTCTGCCTCAGCATGAAAAATATGAAGACTGGGTACCATGGCAGAAAAAAATGTCTAAAAACATTCAGAAGCTTGCCCGCAATTATGGCGCTTATTTCATTCCGCTGCAAGCACCTTTGAATAATAAAATTCAGGAACAGGGATATGAAAACATTACTACCGACGGTATTCATCTTACCACTCAAGGACAGCAGCTCCTTGCAGATATTGTAAAGGACTCTTTCCATTTATAAATTTTTTCAAAATTTAATCTTTCAAAAACAAAAGGCGGGATATACCTCAATGTGTATATCCCGTTGCTATTTCAACAAATTTTCCCGATACAACTTCAGCTAAATCTCTTGGATTTAATTTCAATGTCGTGCCAATTCTTCCTCCGCTTACATAAATTTCCTCATACGCAAGAGCGCTTTCATGAATAATGGTAGCGTACTGTTTTTTCATTCCCAACGGACTGCAGCCGCCTCTCACGTAACCGCTCACTTTTGTAATATCCTTTACATGAATAAGCTCTACGGATTTTTCACCCACTGCTTTTGCAGCTTTTTTCAAGTCAATTTCAAGAGCAATGGGAATAACAACAACATAATACTCTTTACTTTTCCCCTGCACAATCAAAGTTTTAAAAGATTGCTCCACAGGAGCTCCTGTTTTTTGTGCGGTATGGAGTCCGTCAATAAACTCATCGCACTCATATTGAAGAACCTCATAAGGAATTTTATTTTTCTCTAAAATTCTCATTGCATTTGTCTTAATTTCTTTTTCTTTATGCTTTCCCATTGCTTCACTCCTATAATTTCAAATGCTTCATAAAATGTCTGTAAAGTACGCAGCCTACAAGAGCCGCCAAAAGCTCTGCGATTGGAAAGGTAATCCATACTCCGAACAGCCCCATGCTCTTAGATAATAATGCAGCTAAAGGAATAATAATTACCAACTGACGCAGCACAGAAATCACCAGTGACTGAATTCCTTTTCCCAACGCTTCAAATGCACCGGAAAGTACGCAGCCTACCGTGGAAATTAAAAATCCCACTGCAATTACCCGAAGCATTGGTACGCCGATTTTCAGCATTTCCTCATTTGCGTCAAACAGCTTCATAATAAATCCCGGAAACAGCAAAAACAACAGCATACCTGCCAGCATAATTACACCGGTTGCTTCCATGCTTGCCTTTAGCGTTTCCTTCATACGTTTTTTATTTCCCGCACCATAATTGTAGCTCATAATTGGACGCATACCCTGCACAACACCATTTGCCGGCATATATACAAAAGACTGAATTTTAATGTAAAGTCCGAATACTGCAATGGCAGTTGCTGAAAAAGCTGCCAAAACAGAATTTAAGGCTGCTACCAGAATAGACGGCATTGCCATCATAATGGCAGAAGGAATTCCCACCGTATAAATTTTTTTCAAAATTGCTCCGTCCAGACGGAACCCTTTGAAATTGATTTTAATAGACGGACATTTTTTCAGGAAAAATCCCATAGAAAGCACTGCTGCTAAAATCTGTGCCGCAACCGTTGCAATGGCTGCACCCTGCACGCCCATCGCAGGCAGACCAAACCATCCGAAGATTAACACAGGGTCTAAGATAATATTAAAAATAGCTCCTATTCCCTGAAAAAACATAGGCATAATCATATTTCCCGTTGCCTGAAACAGTTTTTCGGAATATAAATGATACATGCTTCCGACACTGAAAAATAAAACAACCTGTGTATATTGGCAGCTCATATCCAAAATCTCAGGACTGTCTGTAAACGCACTGAGAAATGGTCTTGTCAGGAAAATTCCCGCAAGTACAAACAAAAGCCAATGTACTGCACAAAATATCAGTCCGTGGTTCGCTGTTGCCGTAACTTCTTTGTCATCCTTTGCACCCAGCGCTCTGGCAGCACAGGCACTTAAACCAATACCAAATCCACAGGATACTGCTAAAATCATATTTTGCAGCGGATACGCCAGGGAAACTGCTGTCAGAGCGTCTTCACTTACTCTGGCTACATACATGCTGTCTACAATATTATATAACGCTTGTATCAACATAGAAATCATAGGCGGCACAGACATGGAAATCAAAAGGGGCATTACTTTTTTTGTCCCCATTGCATTTGTATTTTTATCCATTTTTGTTTTCCCTCCTTTTCTACCTCATACAGCATAACGATTTCCTTGTTTTTTGTCAATCATTTCATACATACCGCACTGCTTTTCGGAAATACTAAAAGAAAAACAGGAGGCGCATTATGAATAAAAATACAATAAAAAATTCCCATTTTGACAAATTCAACGTAGAAGCCACTTCCATCAATGATTTAGACGGCTGCGCTACAACAGAGGCTACCGGACTCATCCCCGCCATGCCGAAATCCCTCTCGGAAATTGACTCCTATAAAGAAATACTTCCCTACTCTCCTGATTGTTATGTAGAAAAAACAAAAGAAAAAAGAGAGCAGTAAGAGGCTGATTTTCAGCTTCTTCTTGCTCTCCTGCCAAATTATTCTTCTTTTTTAGTCTTCTTTGAGGTTTCCTTGTCTGTCTGACTGTCCTCATTCTCCTTTTGCTTGTCCGACTTACTGTCTGAATTTACAGTCTGCCCTTCTGTCTTTTCTGACGTATTGCTGCCTTCCTTCGTATCTTTTTCTGCATCTCCCTGTTTCGCATCTACTTCTTCGCCGGAAGTCTTCTCTGTGCTGTCGGTTACCGGAGTTGCCACTTTTTCAGCCGCTTCTTTTAAAGCAGCCACTGTAAACTCTGCTTCTTCATCTTCTGTATGAATTTTGTGTTCCTCAGCCAATGCGTCTGTGTAATCAGAAAGCTTATAAACTCCCATTTCTGTAAAATCGTCATTATAATGTATTACCAACGGAACTAAACCATATTCCTCAATAGTTACTTCTCCTGACTTCGCATCCTTTTTTAATGTAAATTCTGCCATTCCTCCCAGAAGATTTTCCAAAGATGACTGATGACTTACAAAATTTCCAAGAGAATAATACACCAGCATTTCTTTTCCATCCGGTCTTGTCAGCTTTCCGTATTTTTTCAAAATATGAGGATGTGAACAGATTACGACATCCGCTCCCTGTTCTGCCAGAAAATCAATTTTTTCCTGAAGCTTTTCGTCTGTATCCTCTGCGTCACTTTTCCCTCCGTGAAGATATACAATACTTACATCTGCTTCTTTTTCTGCCTTTGCCAAATCCTCTTTGATATTCTTTTCTGAATAGGTATCCACCATATAACTTTCTTCTTCCGGAATAGAGTGATTTTCACTTACCATAGAACTGTAATTCATCACGGCAACTTTAAAATTTTTCTTCTTAATTACCTGATATCTGGCTTCGTCAGCTTCTCCATGTATTCCAAGGTCGACAATCTTCGGATAGCTTTTCTTCCAAAACTCTACGGAGTCTGTAATTCCGTCACTTTCTCTGTCAAATGCGTGTTCTGTTGCCTGTGTAACAATGTCAAAGCCTGCTTTTACCAATGCGTCACCTACTTCTGTGGGCGTTGCAAAATCAGGATAACCTGCTGCCTTATCATGCTCCTTAATAAAAGGCGTTTCCTGATTTACTGATGCCAAATCAGCCTTTTCTATGTCTTCCTTAATGTTCTCATACAGAAAATCAAAATTCCACTCCTGCTCTTTACCGGAGTTAATAACAGCGTCGTGAATAAGATTATCCCCTACCGCTACCATCTGAAGCACATTCTCCTCTTCTGCTGCTGCCTCCTGTTTCTTCTGTTCTTCTATCTTCTTCGCCTGTTTTTCTTCATTTTTCTTATGTACAGACGTTCCCACAGCAATGCCGCCAACGACCAAAACAAGTGCGCCAATTCCTGCTAAAATCATTCTCTGGCGCATAATTCTCTGACGTCTTTTTCTTTCTCTGATAATTCTTCTGCGTCTTTCTATTTCCCGCCTTCTGGCTTCTTCTTCCGCTCTACGTCTTCTACGATGCTCGCTCATGATAATCTCCTTCCTTAATCATCACTTTATCTCAACATGCGAATTTTCGCATAAATTTTGTGAACTAATTATTTCACAATTATAATATGAGTTTTAAGTTTATGTCAACTTATTTACGCGTAAAAAAGTGTCTTCGACACTTCAACTCCCCTGCCCCTCAATCTTTGAGGGGTTG
>OFMJ01001171.1_pt1 | contig 20731 bp, 16 predicted proteins | sample 1541801 | NCBI WGS metagenome assembly OFMJ01 (sample SAMN04209234, study PRJEB22552) | human gut metagenome | biome: gut; material: feces | host: Homo sapiens | place: USA: Oklahoma
ATGTCGGCCTTCTTGGCCTCGTCCATCTTGCCCTTGGCCACCAGCTTGTCCAGGCTCTTGTTCAGGCGGGCCTCGTTGGCCTTGAGGATCTCGTCGCTGATGTCGCGGACGACCACGTCAAAGCTCTTCTTGGCAAAGACCTGGGCGATATCCAGCCCCATGGTGCCGCTGCCGATGACTACGATCTTTTTCATAATAGCATACCCCTTTTCATTTTTATGTAGATCCTGCAAAATCATATTCCAGACCTGATCGTCCGGACGTGCGATGACGGGAGACACGGTTATTTGTTTTTGAAGTGCTTTTCAGCGCGCTTCTCCAGGAACGCGCCCATGCCCTCATCCTTGTCCTCCGTGCCGCAGCAGACGCCGAAAGCCTCGGCCTCGAAAGCGGAGCCGGTGGAGATATCGGTCTGCATGCCCATACGGATGCAGCGCTTGGACTCCTGCACAGCGATCTGGGCGTTGGCGCAGATGGCATTGGCCAGTTCCAGAGCCTTGGGCATCAGCTCCTCGGGGGGATAGACCTCGCTGACCAGACCGATGGCCTTGGCCTCGGCGGCGCCGATGACCTTGGCGGTGAGGATCAGCTCCATCGCCTTGGAGATGCCCACGATGCGGGGAAGTCGCTGGGTACCGGCAAAACCGGGGGTGATGCCCAGGCCCACCTCGGGCTGACCAAACTTGGCCTTCTCGCTGGCCAGACGGATGTCGCAGGCCATGCTCAGTTCACAGCCGCCGCCCAGGGCGAAGCCGTTAATCGCGGCGATGACCGGCTTGGCCATGTTCTCCAGCTTCAGGAACACGCCGCCGCCATGGACGCCGAACTTCTTGCCGTCGGCGGAGGAGAAACCCTTCATTTCGCCGATGTCCGCGCCCGCCACAAAGCTGCGGCCCGCGCCTGTGAGGACGACCACATAGACGTCGTCATTGGCCGCGACCTCGTCGATGGCGGCATCCAGGTCGTTGAGAACCTGGCTGTTGAGGGCGTTGAGGGCCTCCTGACGGTCAATGGTCAGAATCCCCACATGGCCCTGCTGCTCAACTTTGACAAATCCCATACTTTGCTGCCTCCTTATGTTGCGTTTTTACGCTTTCCCATCCGGATTTTTGCATCTATAAGTATAGTCTCTTTCCCCTCTATGCGCAAGAGGCAAAAAGGGAAAATCTTCGTTCCGAAACCCGGAGACATACCAAAGCAAAGTTCCTTTTTTCAAGGAATTCACGGGTGGTAGTACCAATTCAAAAGATTTTTTGAACATCTGACCCGCCAAATCCGGAAATGAAAACTTTTTGTGAATTGCATAAAAAAACTGGAGAAGGGCTCTGAATCCTGTGAATTCCACGCAAAACACCGGCGAGCAAGGGCGGACCCGGCGGGAGGGAGAAAGACGTTCCGACAATCGGAACGATATGGGCAATCAGATCGGCAGGCTGGAGAGCAGAGATTCGACCGGGAGGTACAGCAGCGGTAGGAAAATGGCGGGGAGCATGTTGCCCACACGGATCTTTCCCTTGCCCAGCCCCAGCATGTTGACGGCGATACCCATGATGATGGTGCCGCCTACAGCGCTCATCTCCGTGATGGCGGCCGGGTCGAGGAAGGGACCCACGCAGGAGAAGAGAAGTGTGAGGCCGCCTTGGTAGAGGAGGAGGGGGACGACGGAGAAGGCCACGCCCAGCCCCATAGCGGAGGCGAATGTGATGGAGGTAACGCCGTCGATGACCCCCTTGGAGATCAGGATGTCGTATTTGCCTTGGATGCCCGCCTCCATGGAGCCCATGATGGCCATGGAGCCCACGCAGAAGAGGACGGAGGCGGTGACGAAGCCCTCGGTGAAGCGGGTATTCCCACCTCCATGGACCAGCTTTTTCCGCAGCACCTCGCCCACGGAGTCCAGGCGGTCTTCGATCCGCAGAGCCTCTCCCAGGATGGTGCCCAGCACCATGCACACGATGACACACAGGGTGTTCTCCGTCCCCACGGCGGAGGAGATGCCGATACCCAGGACGCACAGGCCCAGGGCGTGGGTGAGGATGGAGTGAAAACGCGCCCCGATATGGTCCTTGAAGAGCATGCCCAGCAGGCTGCCCAACAGGACGAGAGCGGCGTTTATGAATGTGGCCGGCATGAAAAAGACTCCTTTCCGTCGACTGAAAACGTGGTTCTGCGTTATCATACCACGGATACCCTGCCGCTGTAAAGCGTTGAAACAAAGGCGGGGAAAGCCTGTCTCCCCACATGTTTCGGGTACGCGGAGAATATGTATTTTGGGAAAGGGGGCGCTCTTTTGAAACTTGACCGCACGTCCATGCTCTATGGGACCCTGCTGCTGACGGCCACCGGGCTGGTGAACCAGCTCCTGGGGTTCTTTTACCGTATTCTGCTCTCACGGCTCATCGGCTCGGAGGTCATGGGGCTCTATCAGCTCATCATGCCGGTCTATTCCGTCCTCCTCTCCGTCACCGCGGTGGGCCTTACGGCGGCGGTATCCACACTTACCTCCGAATATCAGGCCCTGGGCAACTGGCGGGCGGCGTGGCAGGTGCTGCGCCGGTGCCTGCTGCTGCTCCTGGGGCTGCTGGCCCTTCCCACGCTTGGAGTCGTCCTTTTCTCCGACCCCATCTCGGTCTACCTCCTGGGGGATGCCCGGACCAGACTGGGGCTGGTGATCCTGCTGCCCTGCATCCTCCTCACCGGAGTGGAGAATCTCCACAAACACGCCTTTTACGGTGCGGGCATGATCCGTCCTCCGGCTTTTACCGAGCTGCTGGAGCAACTGGTACGGACGTGTGCGGTGCTGGGGCTGCTGGTGCTCTTCCTGCCCCAGAATCCGGAGCGGACGGTGGGGCTCATCGTTACGGGCATGGTGATCTGCGAGGTGTTCTCTTCCTGCGCGCTCACCCTCCTGCACCGCCGCTGGCGGCGGGGGATGGATGGTCCGCTGGGGGCGGGAGAGGCGTCCGGCCGCCTGAACCACCGCATTGCCCGCATTGCGCTGCCCATTGCCGCTACCTCCCTGTTGGGGAATCTGATGGGGTCGGTCTGCGCCATTTTGATCCCCCAGAAGCTGGTCCAGGGGGGGATGGAGGTCTCGGCGTCCATCTCGGCCTTCGGCGTCATGTTTGGCATGACCCTGCCTCTGCTGACGCTGCCCACCGCTTTTATCGCCGCGTTGGGGCTGGTGCTGGTCCCAAAGCTGGCCGAGTCCACCGCCCTGAAGCGGCGCGGAGAGGTCCACCGCCGTATCTCCAAGGCCATGCTGGGGACATCGGTGCTCATGCTCCCGGCCATGGCCTTCCTGGTGGTGTTGGGGCCCACCTTGGGCTCCGCCCTCTTCAAAGAGCCCGCCGTGGGAGACTATCTGGCCCCCCTCTCCGTGGGGGTGGCGCTCTCCTGCTATCAGTCGGTGCTCTCCTGTGCGCTCAATGGGGTGGGGCGTCAGCCCGCCGCCGCCCGGAACGCCTTGCTGTGCGGGGCGGTAGAGCTGGTCGTCGTCTTTTTTACGGTGGGCGTACCCGGCGTGGGGCTCCTGGGTTATGTGTGGGCCTTTCTCATCAGTTCTCTGCTGGGAGTGGTGCTGGGCATGGCCTCCCTCCACCGGGCGACCGGCCTGCGTCCTCAACTCTTCCTGTGGGTGACGGCGCCCGGACTGGCTGCGCTTCTGGCGGGGCTGGTGATCAATCTCCTGTTTGCCATCCTCCAGGACAGGGGGCTCGCCGCGCTCCATGCGGCGGTGGTCTGCCTGGTCTTTGGAGGCGTGCTGTATCTGGCGGCGCTCCATGCCCAGGGGGTACGCGTCCGGGAGCTGTTCCGGCTGAGAGCGGGGGAATAAAAGGGGCGGAGGCTTGGAAAAGCTGTGAGTACTGTAGTATAATACACCCACGACGACCTGTCAGGGCCGTTACCCGATACAAAAGGAGGCGCTGCGCCATGAAGGCGCTGGTTACCGGAGCAAGCTCCGGGATAGGAAGAGATATCGCCCGGATCCTGGCCGCACGCGGCTGTGACCTCGTGCTGACCGCCCGGCGGGAGGAGCGGCTGAGGGCACTGGCCTCAGAGTTGAGTATGGTGCGGGTCACGATTCTCCCGGCGGACCTCTCCAGCCGGGAGGGGTGTCAGGCCCTGTACCGGGCGGCACAGGGCGAGAACATCGATATCCTGGTGAACAATGCCGGACTGGGCCTCTTCGGCCCCTTTGACGAGACTGACCTGGAGGCAGAGCTGGGGATGCTGGATGTGAATATCATCGCCATGCATATGCTTATGAAGCTGTTTCTCCCGGATCTGGAGGCCAAGGGTCGGGGATACATCCTGAATGTAGCGTCCTCGGCAGCCTTTCTGCCTGGACCGCTGCTCTCTTCCTACTACGCCTCCAAGGCCTATGTGCTCCGACTGTCTGAGGCGGTGGCCGAGGAGCTGCGCCGGGCGGGGAGCGGAGTGAGGATTAGTGTGCTGTGCCCCGGCCCCGTGCAGACGGAATTCGACCAGGTGGCCGACGTGTGCTTTTCCGCGCCCAGCCTGAGCAGCAGGCGGGTGGCGGAGTGCGCGGTGAACGGCATGTTTCGGGGAAAGCCGGTCATTGTGCCCGGGGCCCGGATGAAAGCGGTCCGTCTGGCCCAGCGTCTGGTGCCGGACCGCCTCCTGGCACGGATCTGCTGGCACGTCCAGCGGAAGAAAAGCGGCACATGAGGGCGCCTCGTATGCAGGCATGCACAGCGGGGCGCTGCCGCCCAACGGCAAAATAAGCCCGCGCCCGGAGCAAGATCGCTCGGGGCGCGGGCTTATTTTTACACCAGTTCTTTCAGAAGCGGCTCGAACTGCACGCCGTCCAGCACGGGGGTCCCTGCCGCAAGAGTGCGGGAGACGCACTTCTGGATAAAATCCACTGCCCGGGCAGTGGCGTCGGCCAGCGTCTCGCCCCGGAGGGAGGCGCCCAGCAGCACTGAGGCGAAGAGATCGCCGGTGCCGGAGAATTCGCCGTGCTCCTGCCGAGCCATGGCAAAGCGGATCTTGCCGCTGCCGCGGTCAAAGCAGCCGGCGCCCACGGTCCCGGGGGCGAAGCTGACTCCGGTGATCACCACCGAGCGCCGGCCCTCCAGGGAGAGGCGGGTGAGCCATCGCTCCATGCCGGCCTGTCCGGTGGGGACGCTGGAGTAGTCCTCGCCCAACAGGATGGCGGCCTCGGTGAGGTTGGGGGTGATGAGGTCTGCACCGGCGGCCAGTTCTCCCATTAGGCGGCACATCTCAGGGGTATAGGTACGATAGACCTTTCCATGGTCCCCCATCACCGGGTCCACCAGGACAAGGGTCTCCTTCCGGCGGAACTCGGAGAGGAGGCGGTGGAGGATGCCGATCTGCCGTTCGGAGCCCAGAAAGCCGCTGTAGATGGCGTCGAAGCTCACATGGAGCTTCCGCCAGTGCAGGAGCATCCGTTCCATCTCGTCGGTGAGATCCAGAAAGGTGGCTAGGTGTGAGGCGGGGAAGGCGGTGTGTGCGGAGAGCACCGCCGTAGGCAGCGGACAGCACTGCGCGTCCATAGCGGAGAGCACGGGCAGAGCCACGGTGAGTGAGCACCGGCCCAGGCCGGACATGTCATGGACGGCTGCGACTCTCGGCGTAAGATTCATATGCGTTCCTCCAACGAAAAAGTGGGGTCTCATTCATGATACCACGTTCGATGTGGCGGCGCAATTGACTTTTTTGTGGGCAGATGGTAGAATAACACCGTATCACTGTTCCGGCAGACACCCTGTGAGGGAATGCAGAAATTGACAGACATGCAGGACCTGGAGGCCGCTGTCTTGCGCTCACGGAGGAGAGCAAAGGGAAATTGAATATGCGCCTGTGATGGAATTGGTAGACATGCGAGATTTAGGTTCTCGTGCAGCAATGCGTGTGGGTTCGAGTCCCTTCAGGCGCACCAAACTAAACGACGGTATGAGATCTGAACATTTCTTTTGAAATGTCTAGATTTCATATCGTCGTTATTTATGCTGAAACCCAGTATTCATGCGGGTTTCGGCATTTTTTCTTTTATGGCCCGATTTGATTGTCTGAATAGACAAACATTGAAAAATTACTGAATAAATCGGCGAAAAACAGCTTTTGAACCCCCATGTCTATTTTCACTTCGCTGCTTGCCTGTCAAAATACAAGTCTTCATAGGTATTTGGCGCTCGATACCCCAGCGTGGAATGTGGACGCTCCATATTATAGAAATCTATGTATTTTCGGACGCATTCTTTGAATTGTTCCACCGAATGATAGTGCCTCCGATACAATTCCTCCCGTTTTAGAGAAGCGAAAAAGGATTCCATAACCGCATTGTGACAAGGCTTTCCAGAGGGAGAAAAGGACTGATCCACATGAAGTGTTTTGAGTAGCTTCTGGAAAGCAAAGGCGGTATATTGTGTCCCTCGGTCGCTGTGGAAAATCAAACCTTCCGCTGGCCTGCGTTTTTCATAAGCTGTCTGAAAAGTGGATGTGATAAGTTGACTGCTGTGCTTCTGTGAAATCTTGTAGGAGATCACTTTACGGGAATAGAGGTCGAGGATAGCACAGATATAGTACATCTTTTTGTTATAGGCAAAGTAGGTGACATCGCTGACCCAGATTTGATTGGGAACGGAAGCGGAAAATTGCATTTTCAGATGGTCGGTTTTCTTCTGTGCATGGAAGCGCATATAGAGTCTTTTGGCTCCTGTTCGGATGCTGGTAAGATTCATCTCCTGCATCAGTTCAGCAACCATTTTATCGCTGACGGCAACCCCACGGGATTTCAAAACGGAACTGATTTTCTTCGCACCATAGATCTGGTCGCTTTCATCATAAATCTGGCGGATCTGTTCGCTTAGTTCTGTTCGGCGGAATTGATAGCTTTTGTTTTCTTTTTTGTTGCGGAGAATATGATTGTAAAAGGTTCCTCTGGGAACCTCTAATGCATCGCAGAGAGTATGTACGCTGAACTGGCCATGGAGTGCTTCCAACGCTTTAAGCTTGTCCTGTAACGGAGCCGAAACGGTGCAGTCAACGGATTTCAAAACTTGAATGATACCCTCCAGCTTTTTCACTCGTTTTTTAAGAGCGACAAATTCTTTCGGAGTGACCACCATACCAGCATCGGTTATGGTGGTTTGATAGGGTTTAAGCCAAGAGTAAAGTGTACTTCGGGCGATACCAGTCTGGGTGCAGATGTCGGATACGCCTTCACCGTTTTGATAGCGTAGGACGAGCTCTCGCTTTTGGTCTATGGTGTATTTCATATGATCTTCCTCCTGAATGTGAGATAGAAGTATTGTAGCATTCAAGGGGAATGCGTTGAAAGAGATGGTGATTTGTGGTAAAATAAGAACAAGAAACCGAGGTGATATTCGTGGATAGTCATAAGAAATATTGCGATTTTACAAACGAAATATCGTCAACCGAAATCTATAAAGGTTTATTAGCTTTTGGCTTATTTACGGAAAAATTGCCTCCTGTGTTTTCTTCGAAGTCATTTTTTGATTATTGCCAGACTAATAATCCGAATTTTCCTCATACACCTACGGAATATATTTATTTTGAAAGCATGAGAAACACCAATGTGCCTCGAGCGTTGGGCATTCCTAATCCAGCTACTTATCAGTTGCTATGCAAATATCTTTCTGAAGTATGGCCGGAATTACAAAAATTTTTTGAAGAACAAACAAAAGATCAAAATCATATTATTAGCCGTATTCACATTCGGCAGATGCAAAATACGGATTCGCTATTTTTAATGAATTATAAGAACTGGAGAATCGATGGTACTCCAGAACCTGATTTGCTCCTTGGTGCTAAATATCTTGTTCACGCGGATATTTCAAATTGTTTTCCCAGCATATATACACACGCTTTATCATGGGCATTAGTTGGAAAAGATTTGGCTAAGCAAACACGAAATGATTCTAATGCATGGTACAACAAATTAGATCTTTATGTGCGTAATATAAAAGCTGGGGAAACACATGGTTTATTGATAGGACCACATATTTCTAATTTGTTATCGGAAATTATACTTACAAAAATTGATGCTCATTTGTATAGTAAAGGCTGGCGGTATACCCGTAATATAGACGATTATACTTGTTATGTATCTACTTTTGAAAAAGGACAACTATTTTTAATTGAGCTTTCTGAGCAACTACATTTTTATGATTTAGCTTTAAATCATAAAAAGACAGCAATCAAAGGATTGCCAACGGCATCTGTTGAACAATGGGTACGTAAAATTAACGCATTTACTGCGATAGATGAAAAAGAAGTCATGAATTTCAAAGAAGTTCGTGCCTATTTAGATCTGGCTATCGAACTCATGCAGGGCAACAATGAAAATGCAGCTATAATAAATTATTCAATGAAAGTTTTATCAAATAAAAGTTTATCTACTAATGCAAAGGCTTACTATATAAAAACCATATCTCATCTGGCATTTATTTATCCATATATAATTTCTTTGTTAGAAGATTATGTTTTTATCCCATTTGGTGTGGATAAGCAAACTATACAAACAATTGCCAACTTGATATATGCAGAAGGGCTCTCTTCAAAAAATTACGAAACTATATGCTATGCGTTATATTATTCGATAAAATATGGTTTTGCAATTGACGGTATTACTTTTGAAGCAGCGAAACAAAGTAATGACTGCTTGTTTTTGTTATTTGCTTATCTTTATTTTCAAAAAAATGGTGATAAGCAATCAGTTAAATATTGCAAAGAATATGCAAAAGCAATATCTCAAAATTATATGGATTCTTTCTGGCTTTTTATTTATGAGGTACTACCTCAAAGCGAATTACGTGAATATTGGAAACACATGAAAAAGAATGGCGTAACATTTCTTTTAGAAATTTGAACACCCCGATGATTTGAAGTGGACAGGCTGCTTTTCCGTTAAATTGTATCAATCCTTGCGCTTTTAGACAAGTCGGAGCAAGCGATATAAAGCTTGCTCCGACTTTTTTCAAAAGTCAGAAGAATCTCTAAGAGCCAAGGTTTTTGAAAAAACGATGCTGGAAAATATTGGGGCAATTGAGACTCAAAATCAAGTATCTATGATAAATAGCGAAATCATTCAAAAAGCGGAAACAATTTTATGCCCCCACTTTTATTACAGCTTTTACTTTGCGGATGGAAGATACAGCATATTTTGCTTGACAGCGGATGCCGTGCCTGCTATACTATAACAGTGTTATATAACGATGTTATATCGGGGGTGGACCTATGCCCGCCGAGTCGACTTTGACCCGTATCCATCAGGCGGCCAAGGCGGAATTCCTGGAAAAAGGATTTCGCGGAGCCTCCCTGCGGAACATCGTCAAATCCGTGGGAATGACCACGGGGGCTTTCTATGGCTATTACAAAAGCAAAGAGGAACTGTTTGAGGCGCTGGTGGGGGAGCCCCATGATTACCTCATTGGGCGGTTCAAGGATGCCCAGCGGGAGTTTGCCCAACTACCCCATGAGCAGCAGCCGGAGGTGATGGGAGATATCTCCGGGCTTTGCATGTACGATATGCTCCACTATGCCTATGCGCATTTGGAGGAATGTAAGCTGATTCTCTGCTGCTCGGAGGGAACACGGTTTTCGGGCCTGATCGACGAGATGGTGGAGATCGAGGTGGAGAGCACCCACACCTATCTGGCGGTCCTCAACGAGTTGGGGCGCCCCTCCCCCAAAATCGACCCCAAACTGGAACATATCCTGATCACCGGCATGTTTCACACCTTTTTTGAGCTGGTGATCCACGAGATGCCCCTCCGGGATGCGGAAAACTATATCCGGGAAATGCGGGCCTTTTACACCGCCGGATGGATGAAAATTATGGGGCAGTGATGCCCTGTAATTTTTGCCCATAAGTTAGCTATAGCTAACTACAAAAAATGTGACCCAAAGGAGGAATTCGTTTGAAAAAGCAATCCAACTTGTCGCGTCTGCTGCAAATAGCGGGGAACCACAAATACCTGACCCGGGCCTCATGGGTACTGTCGGCTGTGAGCGCCCTGATCGCGCTGGTGCCCTACTATTATATCTGGCTGGTGATGAAGGAGGTGCTGGAAACCGCACCGGCTTTCAGCCGCGCCCGGAACCTGCCCCACAACGGCTGGATGGCGGTATTGTTCGCGGTGATTGCGGTACTGGTCTACATTGCGGGGCTCATGTGTTCTCATCTGGGCGCCTTCCGCATTGCTACCAACCTGCGCATTCAGGCGATGGAGCACATTGTCAAGCTCCCGCTTGGACTTGCCGAGCGCATCGGCAGCGGCAAGCTGCGGAAGATCGTCAACGAGTCCAGCGCGGCAACGGAGACCTACTTGGCCCACCAGCTCCCCGACCGGGCGGGCGCCATCGCCACCCCCTGTGGCCTGCTGGTGCTGCTGTTCGTCTTTGACTGGCGGCTGGGGCTCCTGAGTCTGGCACCGGTCTTGCTGGGCTTTCTCATCATGATGACCATGACCGGCTCCCGGATGCAGCAGAAAATGAAGGAATACCAGAACGCCCTGGATGATATGTCCAATGAGGCGGTGGAGTATGTCCGAGGCATCCCCGTCGTCAAGACCTTTGGACAGACCATCTTCTCCTTTAAGAAGTTCAAGGGATCCATTGACCGGTATAAGACATGGGTAATCGCTTATACCAAGGAGCTGCGTACCTCCATGATGCTCTATACGGCGGCCATCAACGGCGTATTCGCCTTTCTGATCGCAGGCGGTCTGCTGCTGACGCAAAAGGGTGTCACACCGGAATTCCTGCTCAATCTAATATTCTACATCATCATCACCCCCATCATCTCGGTCGCCCTGACGAAAATCATGCTCCAGAGCGAAAACGCCATGATCGTGGACGATGCCCTCCAGAGAATCGACAGCGTACTGAATCTGGACCCGCTGAAAGAAACGGACCATCCCCAGCACCCCGAGAACGGATCGGTAGAGCTGCAAAATGTCTCATTCAGCTACGACGGAGAAAAGGATGTGTTGAAAGGCGTCTCCCTCTCCATTCCTGCCGGACGGACGGTGGCCCTTGTAGGGCCGTCCGGTGGAGGCAAGACCACCCTGGCAAACTTGATCTCCCGTTTCTTTGATCCTCAGAGCGGTGTGGTGAAGATCGGCGGTGTGGACGTACGGAGTATCCCCAAGGAAGAGCTGATGGACACCGTCGCCTTTGTATTCCAGAACAGCCGCCTGATCAAGGCCTCTATATTGGAAAATGTGCGAATGGGAAAGCCGGACGCCACCCGGGAGGAAATTCTGGCCGCCCTGCAAAACGCCCAGTGCGACGATATCATTGAAAAACTGCCCAACGGCGTGGACACCGTCATCGGCACAAAGGGCGTCTACCTCTCCGGCGGAGAGCAGCAGCGCATCGCCATCGCCCGGGTGATGTTGAAAAACGCGCCCGTCCTTATTTTGGACGAGGCCACCGCCTTTGCCGACCCGGACAATGAGACCAGGGTGCAGGCCGCGCTTTCCAACCTGTCCAGAGGGAAGACCGTTATCATGATCGCCCACCGACTCTCCACGGTGGTGGGTGTGGACAAAATCTATGTAGTGAAGGACGGACAGATTGCAGAGAGCGGTTCCAGCCGGGAACTGCTGGCGCAGGGCGGCCTGTTCAGCCGGATGTGGCAAAACTATCAGACTTCCGTTCAGTGGAAGGTCGCAAAGGAGGTAGAATAAGATGATCCAGCGTCTGCAAAAACGATATGCGCTCTCTGAACAGGGTGCAAAGGATTTGATCAAGGGTTGCCTTGCCTGCGTCCTGCAAAATATCTCCTTCATGTTCCCCGTGGGACTTCTGTACTGCCTGGTCAGCGATCTGATGAAGGGCGGCGTCCCGAACGGGCGGATTGCCTTTTATATCATTGGCTGCGTAGTCTGTGTGGGACTGATTCTGCTCGCCACGTACTTCCAATATAATGCCACCTATTTTGCCACCTATACGGAAAGCGGCGTGCGCCGGATCACCTTGGCGGAGCGGCTGCGGAAGATTCCGCTGTCTTTCTTCGGGAAAAAGGATCTGGCCGACCTGACCAGCACCATTATGGCAGACTGCACCTTTCTGGAGCAGAGCTTTTCCCACTTCATTCCGGAGCTGGCCGGGTCCATGATCTCCACTCTGCTGATTGCCGTGAGCCTTTTTTCCTATGACTGGCGCATGGCGCTGGCGGCGCTGTGGGTAATGCCGGTATCCTTTGCCATTGTAGGTTTTTCGGCCAAGGTGCAGGAGAGGTTCAACCAGAAGGCCATGGACGCGAAAATGGCATGTGCCGACGGAATCCAGGAGTGCATAGAGGCGGTACAAGACTTAAAAGCCAACAACGCCGAAACGGAGTATCTGAAGGGGCTGGAGAAGAAAATCCGTGCCGTGGAGCGGCGTTCTATCATCAATGAATTTGGCCTGGCGGCCTTTGTAGTGTCCGCCTCTCTCATTTTGAAGCTGGGCATCGCCACCGTTGCACTGGTGGGCGCGGTCCTGTTGATGCAGGGCAGTCTGGATGTGCTGACCTTCTTTCTGTTCTTGCTGGTGGTGTCCCGGCTGTACGACCCTTTGCAGGGCGCCCTGCAGAATCTGGCGGCGGTGATCAGCACCCGAACCAATATTGCCCGGATGAATGAAATCCTTGACCATCCTATCCAGCAGGGGGAAAATCAGCTCTCCAACCAGGGCTATGACATTTCGTTTGATCATGTGGGCTTTGCCTACAATGCCGGAGAGCGCGTTTTGAAGGACGTCTCCTTCAACGCGAAGCAGGGAGAAGTGACAGCGCTGGTGGGCCCCTCCGGAGGAGGAAAAACCACGGTTTCCCGCCTGGCCGCACGATTCTGGGACGTAAGCCGCGGCAGGATCACGGTAGGCGGTATGGACATCTCCAAAATCGACCCGGAAACCCTGCTCTCGCTCTATTCCATCGTGTTTCAGGATGTCACCCTGTTTGACAACACCATTCTGGAAAATATCCGCATCGGCAACAAGGACGCCACTGACGAAGCCGTGTTGGCGGCGGCGCGGCTTGCCAATGTGGATGAGTTCGCCGAGAAGCTGCCCGACAAGTGGAATACCAACATCGGAGAAAATGGCTGCGAGCTCTCCGGGGGCGAGCGTCAGCGCATTTCCATTGCGCGGGCTTTTCTCAAAAACGCGCCCATCATTCTGCTGGACGAGGCCACTGCTTCTCTCGATGTGGAAAATGAGACGCTGATCCAAAACGCCCTCTCCCGCCTGATCCAGGAGAAAACCGTGCTGGTCATCGCCCACCGGATGCGCACGGTAGCCGGAGCCGACAAGATCGTGGTGCTCTCCGGCGGCACGGTGGCAGAGGAGGGGAAACCGGATGCGCTGCTATCGCAAGGCGGCATTTACGCCCATATGGTAAAGCTCCAGACGGAGAGCCAGAGCTGGACGCTGGCCTGACGGGAGGAGAATAAAGGCCAGCGGGAATCCCGAAAGGATCCATACGGGGCCGCCCGGATTGCTAAGACCCGGAAGAAGGACACGACATTGTCGTGTCCTTCTTCCGGGTCTTGAACGGTGTGTGGAAACGATCCATTTTCGCAACAGGGGTTCTCCACAGCGGGCACGTATCCGGATACAAAGGGCCCCAGGCCCGGGGTTCAAGACAGGCATCTTTGGAGCACGCGGAGCAACTCCCGGATATCGATGGGCTTGGCGATATGTGCGCTCATACCGCTGTCCATGGCCCGGCGAATGTCCTCAGAGAAGGCATCCGCCGTCATGGCAATGATGGGAATCTCCCTGGCGTCCGGACGGTCCATGGCCCGAATGGCCCGGGCAGCCTGATAGCCGTCCATAACGGGCATGCGGATGTCCATGAGGATTGCATCGTAATGATCTGCCTGCGACGCTTGAAAGCGCTCCACACAGAGCCGGCCGTTTTCCGCCCAGTCCAGTGCAAAGCCATAGGAGGAGAGCAGATCACGGGCAATCTCCCAGTTCAGAGCGCTGTCTTCCGCAAGCAGGAGGTGTCTGCCGGTAAAATCAGGGGCGAGTTCCGGGGCGGCATCCGCTTTTGCAGAAGCCGGCTCGGCAAAGCGGGACAAGCCGTAAAACAGGGTGGATTTGAACAGCGGTTTGGAGAGAAAGCCGCTGATGCCTGCCGCCCTGGCCTCCTCCGCAATGTCGCTCCAATCATAAGCGGAGATGAGGAGGATGGGGATGTCCTTTCCCACACGCCGGCGCAGCGCGCGGGCGGTCTCGATGCCGTCCATGCCGGGCATTTGCCAGTCCAGAAGCACCACATGGTAATCCCGACGCTTCTGATGCCGGCGCTCCACCATGGAGATGGCGGAGGGGCCGTCCAGCGCGCATTCCGCGTGAACGCCGATCTCCGTGAGAGAGGAGGCGGCGCTGCTGCACAACTGTGCATCGTCGTCCACCACTAGTACCTCCCAGTTGGGCAGGACCATATCGGCCTCCTGGTCGGACACCGCCTCTAGGTCCAGCGTGATGTGGAATTCTGTGCCCTTGTCTACTTGGCTCTGGAGCTCGATGGTCCCTCCCATCTCATCCACGATGTATTTGGTGATGGCCATGCCCAGTCCGGTACCCTCGATCTTTTGGACCCGGGTGGTATCCTCCCGGGTAAAAGAGTCAAATATCCGCTGCTGGAATTCCGGCGACATACCAATGCCGGTATCCTTCACCCGGAAGTGGTTGCGCACAAGGTGGGGATCCGCGGGGGAGGTCTCCTGCATCAGCGTTACGGTGATGCGCCCGCCGGAGGGGGTGAACTTCAGGGCGTTGGACAGCAGGTTCAGAAGGATTTGATTCAGGCGGACGCCGTCACAGCAGACGAGCTCGGATTGAATATCCTGGATAAAAACGTCGAAAGACTGCTGCTTGGCCTTGAGCTGAGGCTGGATAATACTGACGATGCCGTCCATGGTCTCACGCAGAGAGATCTGGTCCAAGTTCAGTGTCAGCTTGCCGCTTTCGATTTTGGACATGTCCAGCACATCGTTGATAAGCCCCAGAAGATGCTTGCTGGACAGCGTGATTTTTTTCAGGCAGTCCCGGACCTGCTCGGGATTGTTTATGTTGGAGGAGGCGATGGCCGTCATGCCCACAATGGCGTTCATGGGGGTGCGGATATCGTGGCTCATATTGGACAGGAACTCACTCTTGGCGCGGTTGGCATGCTCCGCCGCCGCCCTGGCCTCCGCCAGAGCGATCATCTGGCGCTTTGAAAAGCGGAAGTAGAAAAAGAAGAGAGTCAGCAGCACCAGCAGTACCAGGCCGCACCCGAGCAGAGTGGAGAGGACACTCTGATTGACCAGACTGTAGGTGGGCTCATACAGCAGGCTGTAGGGCAGGGCGGAGACCAAATACCAGTCGCTGTAAGTCAGGGGAGTGAAGTAGGTGTTGCGGCGCTCCCCATTGATCTCCACGAGAAGGGAATAGTCCTCTCCGGAAGAAATGGCCTTTTGAATGGCGGCCACCGCTTCGGTCGGCGTGCCGTTGTCGAAATGGCCCAGCGTCAGAAGACGCTCAAAATAGGAGTCCCGCGTAGCGTCCGCCTGCCGCAGCACAAAGCTGCCGTCCCTTCGAATGATATGGGAGTAGGCCTGAGTGACGCCGATGTCCAGGGAGAGCTCTTTTGTGATGGCCTCCATGGGAAGGCCCACCACCAGGATGGAACTGGTCCCGCCGCTCCGCATGGGGTAAACGGCGCGGGCGCCCAGCAGAAGCAGCCGTTCTCCGGACGGCAGGGTCCCGTCGGTCACATGGAGCTCGCCCTGCGCCAGCGAGTCCATGAAAGAGGTCGGATCGCCGATCTCCACGGGCTCGCCGAAAATCGTGTCGCAGGCCCCGCCGGCCGAATAAAGACTCAGGAAGTGAAACCCCGTCTGACTGGCCATGGAGGCCAGGTGCGCCCAGGCCTGCTCGGGATCCTCAGCGGCACTCTGCTGCGGCGTGCTCCAAATGATGCCGTTCATACGGGACTCCTGTAGCTCGATCATCGTGGTGAAATGCATTTTGACCTGAGTCCCCATCTGATCCATGTAGATTTCGCCCACCTCGCCGATGGCCCGGTCGCTCTGCGTCACGGTATAGTTGGCCAGGCCGGTGAAGACGATGATGCAGAATATGAGCATGACTGTCAGGCTGAGCCAGAGCGTGCGCAGCGTATTTTTCTTCATGACTGGAAAGTCCCCCGCCTGCGTACAGATTTGACAAAGGTCCGGCAGCCGAGAATGGCGAGTGGAAAATAGCGACTCATTTCGGGGTCAAGGCACGGCTTGCCGGGAGCTCTGCCGGCAGCCCCTTCTCTACTGCGGCCTATGTTCTTGTCTCTATTAGTATAACGGGAAATTCCGCCTACAGCAAGACACAAACTGACACCGGATGTCCAACCGCTGGATTTTGATATCCCGCGTGGGCGGACCTTGCCGGATATGCGCGGCAGAAGGGAAAAAGAGGCCGGAGCGCTTCCCTTCAAGGAAAGCGCTCCGGCGTTTGGGCGCGGGGATACTCTCAGGGCTAACGCTCCGCCATCAGTTCCTGGCTCAACTGCACGATCTGAAGGGCCAGCTTGGCGCGTTGATGCTTTGTCATCGCGGAGTAGAGGGGAGAGGCCGCGCCGGCGGCAGCCAGCCCTGCGGTGCCGATTACGACACCGGGGATAAAATACGCCGTCCACACTGTGGCGCAGCACATTCCCGCGTCCAGCAGCAGGGTGCCGGTCAAACCGACGGCCAGGGCGGCGATCCGGCCGGGACGTGTGGCGCTTTCGTCCAGCCGGCGCAGCTGCTCCAGTTTGTTCTCCTCCGGCGGAAGATATTTTTGGCGGATCCGTTTTACTTCCTCCTGCTGCTTGGCGGAGTAGGTATAGGAGAAGCCCTCTTTTTTGTCATCCGTAAGTAATCACTCCTTGTCGATCTCGTGCGCTCGACCCTGTGCGGCCTCCATGGACCGGACGCCCCGTCCGGCCCACGCCACAATGGCCGCCGCCATAAAGAGAATCAGCAGGCACACGCCTGCGCCGGTTGCGGCGTTCATACGGCGCCGGAATGTCGCCCCCCCCCGCTGAAGGAGGCGAACATGGCGGCCCGGAGGCGTCTGACCGCCCCGGGGAGGGAGATGGACCAGGCGACCACCAGATAGAGGCCGATCACATAGACCGGGTAGGACACAGCGGAGTCCTCCAGCCCCCATTTGAACAGGAGCACCAGCGCCGACGCACACAGGACGATCGACAGGCAGAGGAGAGGCAGCGCCGGACGGAACAGGCGGAGCAGCCTGCACAGACGTTCCCGCTTCACCAGCGCGGGCCCCAGCCCATTGCCCTGGGCGGTGTGCGAGGAGTCGCCCTGATAGAATTTTTCAAAAATATGCGGTCCCACCTCCGGCGAAATGCCGCATCCGGTGTCGGAGACCGTTACCACGGCCCCAATGCCCTCTTCCTCCAGGTCCACCCGGATATGTCCGCCTGGGCCGGTAAACTTGACGGCATTGGAGATGAGGTTGTTCCACACCAGGCTCAGGAGCTCCCGGTCGGCTGTGACGGCTACCGCCTCATCCAGCGAGGCCTCGATTTGAAGCCCCTTCCGCTCCCAGGCGGCCTCAAAATCCAACAGACACTCGCGGAGTTTGTTCGTTCAGTTCAAAGCGCTCGGGCTGGGGATAGATCTGCTGATTCTCCAGCTTGTTCAGCCTGAGGATGTTGGTGATAAGTTCGGACAGGCGGCGGGTGGCGGGGGTGATGGCGCCGGCATACTCGGCCCGCTGCGCCGCCGGAAGCCCGGGGTCCTGGAGCATCACGGCGTAATTTTGGATGACGGCCAGCGGTGTTTTCAGCTCGTGGGACACATTGGCGACGAAATCCGTACGCAGCGTTTCGATGCCGGAGAGCTCTGCGGCCATTTTGTTGAAGTCGTTGATGATCGCATCGAACTCGTTCATGCCGTCCAGGCCGTGGAAGGGCTGGATACGGGCGGAAAAGTCCCCGCGGGTCAGCCGCTGTGTGGCCTCCAGGATGCGCCGGACCGGGTGCTCCACCGTCACTTTGCGGCGGATACCGTCGATGAGGGCGCACAGAAAGCTCAGGAAGAGCACATTTGCAAAGGTGATCTTCGCCGCGTGTCGGAGCGCCTCCGCCCCCCACTCCTCTCACAGTGACGCCTGAAGCTCCCGAAAAAACAACAGAAAGCAGCAGGTGACCAGAAAGGAGACCAGAGCAAAGAAGAGCAGATAGCGCCGGAGGGAAAACAGACTGCGGCTGACACGAACGCTCATTTTAGCACCGCCTTGTAGCCCAGACCGTGTACGGTAATGATCTCAAAATCCTCGCAGCCGGAGAGCTTGTCGCGGAGCTTGGTGATGCATACGTCCACCGTGCGAGTGCTGGAGGAGGTGTCCGCGTCCCAGAATTCATCCATAAGCTGCGCACGGGTAAAGGTCTTTTTGGGATAGGAGAGCAACTTGAAGAGCAAATTGAATTCCTGCACCGTCAGCGGGATCTCACTGCCGTTCAGTGTGGTCGTACGCTCCTCCGCATCCATGGTCAGGGCGCCCACGGTCAGCCTTTTGCTGCTGGCGACCCCGGCCCGGCGCAGCAGAGCGTGGATGCGCAGCAGCAGCTCGTCCAGCTCCCGCACCGTTTCTGCAAAGTCAAAGCCGTCCACCCCCGGCATCATGATGTCGGAGAGGATGAGATCGAAGCGGGTTTCGTACATAGCGTCGTAGGCTTCGGCCGCGCCGGGACAGCCCCTGGCCTCAAAGCCGTTTTTTGCGCAAAAACACACAGACCACCTGATTCAGCTCCCAATCATCCTCCACCAAAAGGATTTGAAACATGAGCTTGCCCTCACGCACCTGTCGGCCCTGTCCCAAACAGCGTCGCATTGATGAACAGTATCATTCCCATGCTGTATATGGAAGCATCGTGAGGCGAGATACTTGTATTTTCGCCCTGGGCTTGATAAATATACCAAAAATGAGCGGATACTGCGGAAATGATGGTGAAATAGATGGGAGATGTCAGAGTGGAGTATCTGGCACATACCAGCGGAGCGCGGGTCCAGACGCTGCTGGAGCATCTGGAGGGCACGGCGGAGCTGGCGGAGCGATTCGGCGCTGCCTTTGGTTCCGGCGACTTTGCCAGAATGACCGCTCTGGCCCACGACCTGGGCAAGTATTCCAGCGCCTTTCAGCGCAGACTGCGGGGCGACCCTGGCCGTGTGGACCACTCCACCTTCGGCGCCCAGGCGGTCCGGACGGTAGGCGGATTGATTCCGGCCTACTGTGTGGCGGGGCACCACGGCGGCCTGACGGACAGCGGGGGAACTGCCGATACCGGGGATGAGCCAACACTGTACGGGCGCCTGCGGCGCAAAGGACTCCCCGACTGCGGAGCCTATCAAAATGAAATAACGCTGTCGGCCGCGAAACCCTGGAGGTGTTGACAACAATGCTTAACTGTGGTGTCGCCCCCCACGCGGGGGTTGTGTTGCACACTAAAATGTGGTACGCTGGACAAGAAATAATACCAGCAGTGAGGAGGAGCCCCAACGATGAGTTTTACCCTTCCTGTCTATCAGCCCCCTGATTTTGCCGCACTTGGTCTGGGGGACGCCCCCGATGTAAAGTTGCTCCCTGCGGAGCGGGACGGCGTGGTACCGGAGCAGTATCACGCCACCACCATGTTCCCCGAGTATTTCCGCCTGAACGGGCGGTGGGTGTTGGCCGAGGAGAGCCGCATGGACTGCGTGGCGGTATGCAGGGATGGGGCCGTCTCCATTGTGGAGTTCCGCAATGTGAAGAAGGGAGATCCGGTTGCCGTGGGCCGCACGGAGGATGGCGGTGAGGGGATCTATGTCCACACCGGCGGCTTTGGAGAGGAGGGCGGCGGTGGGGAGACCTTCTCCTTCCGGCAGGGACGCTCCAGGGAGACCGCTTACTCCATGGACTATGACTCCATTTACGAGCTTTTAAAGCATGAGCGCGACCATGGGAACATCATCTGGGTCATGGGCCCGGCCTGCGCTTTTGATGCGGATGCCCGTTCGGCGTTCGCCGCTCTGGTGCGGGAGGGCTTTGTGGATGGCATCCTGGCGGGTAACGCCCTGGCCACCCACGACCTGGAGGCGGGCTACCGGGGTACCGCCCTGGGGCAGGACGTATATACCCAGAGGTCCGTCCCCAATGGGCATTATAATCATATCGACACCATCAACGAGGTCCGCAGGCTGGGGTCCATTCAGGCTTTTGTGGATTCGGGCGAGGTAAGGGACGGCATCCTCTACGAGTGTGTAAAAAAGTCCGTTCCCTTTGTTTTGGTGGGGTCCGTCCGGGATGACGGCCCGCTGCCCGAAGTATATGGAAATGTGTACGAGGGGCAGAACGCCATGCGGGACCTGGTGCGGAAAGCCACCACGATCATCTGTATGGCGTCGACTCTGCATACGGTGGCCACGGGAAATATGACCCCTTGTTATCGGGTGGTGAACGGTTCGGTGCGGCCCCTCTATTTTTACTCAGTGGATATCTCGGAGTTCGCCGTCAATAAGCTGCGGGACCGGGGCAGCCTGTCGGTCAAGACCATTGTCACAAACGTCCAGGATTTTATCGTCAACGTGCGGAAAGGTGTCTGCGGAGACGCATAAAAAATAGGTGGAAAGGGCGTTTCGAATGAATTCTTCGCCCGGTAAAACGAGCGGGGGCCGCTCGGCCGTAACGGCCCGGGCGG
>OFMJ01001176.1_pt1 | contig 20628 bp, 16 predicted proteins | sample 1541801 | NCBI WGS metagenome assembly OFMJ01 (sample SAMN04209234, study PRJEB22552) | human gut metagenome | biome: gut; material: feces | host: Homo sapiens | place: USA: Oklahoma
TAAACCGGCCGGGGCAGACCGGACAGCAGGTGCCGACGGGTCGTGAACTGCGACTTTTTTTCTTTTCTCTGGTATTTTCTGCAAAAAATCAGGAATTATGTATTGACATTAGAAGCTTTATTCGTTAAAATACTAAGGTATGTTTACATTGAACTGTCCGTGTCCAGGCTTTGATGCAAAACAAAGAATAACCATATATCAATTAAAATTGGAGGTGTACAGATTTGGCTAACATTAAATCCGCGAAAAAAAGAATTTTAGTTAACGAGACTAAGGCTGCTAGAAACAAAGCGATCAGATCCAGAGTGAAAACATCGATTAAGAAGGTTGACGCTGCTATTACTGCCGGTGACAAGGCTGCTGCACAGGTATGTTTAATAAGCGCAATCGCTGAGATCGATAAGGCTGCTACTAAGGGAGTATATCATAAGAATACTGCTTCCAGAAAAGTATCCCGTATCTCTAAGGCTGTTAACGCAATGGCTTAATTCATAGAAAAACCTGATAAATAAAGGAATTCCCCGTTCGGCTTAACCCACTGGATGGGGATTTTTTTGTTTTATTATATTTTGATTTGTTGCTACTTTGTTACTATTTATAGAAAGTTTCTAATATTTGTAATAGGAAAAAACAGGATATATAATTCCATATACTTCCATGACTTTTCCATATACTAAGATATATTGTTGGAATAAGGGAATGATGATATGAAAGGTCAAAGATGTTCTATTTTTAAGCGCATAAGATATTTTAATAACACGGCACGTAAGAATAGATACCAGACTGCTTGAAAAACGGTTTAAAAGATATGGCCACTGACTCCAGCCAGCGGCATTTTTTTATTTAAGTTGGCGGATATCAACAGATATGAATACTGTTATAAGGAAACGTGTGGCTGCGGGAAGACCATTCTATCATGAAAACTGTTGTTACAAACACAAATACAAGGAATACTTAAGGCGGCCCAAACGGACCGCCCTTTTTATAGATATCATTAGCAACCACAGTTATCCTGCCTGCAGGAGGCATTGTTACAGCCGTCTCTAAATCCGGCCTCATAAGCTTCTTTTCTTTCTCTGGCACATGGATCGAAGCAGCAATTATTGTTGTTATTGTTGTTATTGCTGCAGTTGCAATTCCAATTGTTATTACAATTATTTTCACAGGGATTGTTGCATACGCATCTGCAGCAATTATTACAGCAATTATTACAGCTATTATTTCTACAACCACACCAGTTACCACAGAGACATCTACATATATTACACATAATTTATTTCCCCTTTTTTATATATGTTAAATTATAATTTATTATATGCAGAGAGAGGACAAAGGTGACAAGTCGTGATTATTCTGTCCACTGTACCACGAGATTCCCTGTTAAATTATTCGTAACCAGTAATGCCCCATATGTTGCCAGATCAGCCTTCCGGGCTGTCCACCCTCTTGCGTGGGCACCACTTCATTTGACGTCGCAATGCCGGATCACGCGATTCGTTGTGAGCCTCGTCTCCTGGATCAGATGCCGTCCCAGATCCATGCACTTAAGCCGGGCCTAATGGACCGAAGCAGCCAGCTTTCCATTCTTGTGCACTTGGCATGAGCAACGGTCCAGTCCCACGGTTAAAACGGTCACTCTCATAAGGAAATGGCTTATAATGCCTTATTTATCTTATAGTTCAATCTATTTTATCACAATCTTGCTCTACTTTTAAAACATTTTGTCTATTTCAAAAAAATGCATCACAAAAAGAAACTATATACGTTATTAAAGTGAGTTGTATTTTGCAGCTCATCCCCCCAGGGGCGGAGGTTATCCTTCTCCTCCTCCGCCCTTTAAAAAAGAAAACACTTCTCACGGCACGCTTCCCGCCAGCATATGATAGAAAAAGCGCATAAGGAAGTTACCCTTGACCAATCTTACTTATCATTATCCATTCACCAATCCCCCGCTGCCATACGCCTATCAGGCACTCGAACCCTATATTGATGAAAAGACCATGAAGCTTCACCACGACCGTCATCTTCAGACTTACGTTGACAATCTTAACAAGGCGCTGGCTGATTATTCCCGGTTTCATAACTGGACGCTGGAACAGCTTATTTACAATATTGCCAGCCTTCCTGAAGAGATCCAGACAGCAGTACGAAATAACGGCGGCGGAGTTTACAACCACCTGCTCTACTTTACCGGCCTGGCTCCCGCTTCGAACCAAATGCCAACCGGTGCACTGGCCGAAGCCATCCGCAGAGAATACGGAAGTCTCGACGCCTTTTTAAAGAAGCTTAAGGAAGCCGCGTTATCCGTCTTCGGCTCCGGATACGCCTGGCTGGTAGTCGCCGCAGATGGTTCTCTCATGATTACTACCACGAAAAATCAGGATACTCCGCTCCCACTGGGCTTGTGCCCCGTCTTCAATCTCGATGTCTGGGAGCATGCCTACTATTTAAAGCACTATAATCTCAGAGCCGACTATATCGACGATTTATTCCATGTAATAAATTGGGAACAGGCAGGCCAGCGTTATATGGCATGTTTTCAGATGCAATAAAATTCAATATCTGAATTTATATAGAAAAAAGAAGGAAGCTTACCATCAACGGTATCTTCCTTCCTTTTTTCTTCCTTTTTCATTCCGCCGTAAAGACTTCTCAACGTCTTAAAATTTTCTTGTAATCAGCAGTTCGACCGCCATCCGGTCATTCAGCCGCCCGGTCTTCACCGCTTCTTCCGCTTCCACGCACTGAGTCACACAGGAAAGGATCTGCTCGCGTGTAAATGTCTTGGCCTGGGGCATCATCTTGCCTGCCACAAACGGCGGCACCTTGATTCGGGAGGCGATTGCCCCTTTATCCATTCCCTTTGCCATCAGTTCCTTCACCTGCAGAATCTGATTAAACTGCCTGGCAATCAGAAACAGAATTCTCATCGGCGGTTCCTTGAGCGTAAGTAAATCTTCGTACAAATCCATGGCCTTTTTCGTCTGACGGTTCACAATGGCTGTCACCATATCAAAGATCTTATTGGTCACACGAACTGTACAGATCGCTTCCACATCCTCGTCCGTAATCACGTCGCGCCCCATAGTGAAGCTTACCAGTTTTTCCAGCTCCATTCGGATATTTTCCATATCATCTCCGGTCATATTTAAGAGAAGCTCCATGGTACGCCCGGTAATCTTCTTCCCCTCTCTGGCCAGAATTCCTCCTGCCCACCTGGAAAGCTGTGCAAAATCCTGTCTGGCCATCTCCGCCGCATAGCCGATTTCCTTCACCTTTTTGAACATCCGGCTGCGCTTGTCCACTTCAGATTCCACAAAAATGATGCAGGTCGTATCCGGCATCTGGGGCAAATAAGCGACCAGCTCGTCTGACGCACCCTTGAAGAATCCACTGTCCTCGACCATAATCAGACGTTTTTCCGAGAAGAAAGGCATTGTGTCTGCAAGACTGATGAGTTCGTTCAAATCCAGCCCCTTACCCTCGAAATAGTTATAATTCATGGTATCATCGCCGGATATGGCGGTTCTCATCTGGTTTTTATAGCTGTTTTTTAAAAATGCCTCATCGCCGTACAGCAAATACACCGGTTTGAAGCTATGATTTTTAATATCCTGAGTGAGATTCTGCATGATGTCTTTCCTTTCTACCTGCCTTTCGTCACTGGTACCATTATACTAAGGGAATTCCGATGCGTCAACGAACAAAAACCGCTCTCAATCCAAAAACGCCTTCCACCTCACCCTTTTCCCATCCGTCTTCATCGTAATCGCTCCCCTTTCCGCCGTTCCATAGATTTTCACGCTTCGGTCACCCAGACGTTCCAGTACCTCCTTATGAGGATGGCCATAGGAATTCCCTTCCGCATAGGAAATCACCGCCCATTTAACGCCCAGGGCGTCTAAAAATGTCTCTCCGGAAGAAAACCGGGAACCATGGTGAGCAGTTTTCAATATCTGAATCTCCGAAAGCACGCCCGGTTTTTCCGATAAGGCAGACAAAAGACGCAGTTCTCCCTCGCCGCTCATATCTCCGGTAAATAAAATATGGCAGTTTCCATAGTCCACCTTCAATACCTCGGACTCCTCGTTCTTATCCGCAGGCAGATCAGAAATTCCCGGATAGAGACAGGTCACGCCGATCCCATCCATATAAAAGCTATCTCCAGCTTCAATCAATGATACTTTTGTCCCCCTGGCCCTGGCCAGTTCAGCAAGGCTTAGGAGCGCATCATCTTCCCTTCCCTGGCAGGGCAGAAGCAGATTGCGTATCTCGATCTCCTCACAGGACTCCAGAAGATAGCGAACACCGCTTATATGGTCCAGGTCGCCATGACTGACAAAGGCATACTCAATCACCGATACCCCACAGCTCTTCAGACACGGCTCCAGCCGGTACTCTCCCAGCTTCTTCTCTGAAGTACTCCCCCCATCTATCAGCATGGCGCCGCGGCCGGAACGAAGCAGAATTCCATCCCCCTGTCCCACATCCAGAAACAGAATCTCCATCCCGTCAACAGGGCCCGGCATCAGAATGCAGGGCAGAAATACGCAGATACAGAAAAACAGGGCCTTTCTCAGCCATATTGGGCGGGATTTTTCGGCCATTTCAATTATTTCGTCTCCTTCTATTCCCCTTTTTACCTCTTCTCTCTCTTTTACCTCTTTTTTCTCTTTTACCTCTTCTCTCTCTTTTTCCGCTTCGTCTCTCTTCCCTACCGCTCTCTTCATCCCGATCAGCACCAGCAGCAGCACCATATAATAAAGAATCACAGCCGCAGCAGCCGGCCTTCCCATCACCAGCGTATGATACGGAAGGCGTTCCGTCCCATGGCAGAGCCATTCATAAAATCGCAGTATATAGTGACCGGTTCCCGCGGCCAGCGCACCCGCCTTATAGGAAATCCCGCCCAGCAGAGCCGTCCCGATCCCGGAGCATATGACACCTCCCATCAGCGGGATCACCAGCAGATTCAGGAAAATTCCGTAAACAGGGAACTGAAAGAAATCCCACAGAATTACCGGGAGCGTCACCAGCTGAATCGCAGCACTCACCGCCAGCGCGCCCAGAATCTTTCGCCCCTTCCCCAGATAATCCTGAATGACAGGAAGCACGCCTCCCACGGCAAAGACAGCGCCGAACGACAGCTGAACACCTCCCTGCGTCAAAAGCTCCGGCGTTTCCCATACCAGCATCAGAAGAGCCAGGGACAGCGCCGACAGGAGATCGTAGGTCCTTCCCAGATAAGAAGCCAGGAAACCGGTGCTCATCATGACGACGGCCCGCACCACGGAAGGTGATCCGCCGGTCATCGCGCCGTAGCAGAAGATAAAAGCAGCTCCCGCCAGTCCGGCTCCTTTATAGCCTAAACCGGCTTTTCTTAACAGCTTATATCCCCCCATTCCGATAATCGATAAATGAAGGCCGCTGATGGCCAGCAGATGGGCGATACCGTTCTTCTGATATAAATCCCTGATCTCGCTGTCCAGCGCTTTCTTATCCCCCAAAACAGCCGCAGAAAAGATACCCGCGTCTTCCGCCGCCGCAGATCTCATAATATTCTGCTTCGCCTTTTCCCTGATTTGCCGCAAAAGCTCCGGAAGCGGGGAGACGTCTCCTCCCGCAATCTCCACTTCTTCCCCATACATACGGCAGTCCACTCCCTGTCCGCGGTAATAACTCCTGGAATCAAACTCTCCCGGATTCCTGGCGCGTGCACATAACTCCAGCTTACCTCTCACAGTAACATTGCTGCCAATCTTAAAGTCCCGGGCGTCCGGCATATCTTCCGTCGCATCCGTTTTCCACGATACCAGTACACAAGGAATCTGCCGGCTCATGCTGAAGGACTGGCCCTCTCCGCCCCCAGCCAGCGGCCGCACCACATTTTCCTCAAGCGTAATCTGTACCTTTCCCTCAGACTCCTCCACTGCACTCACCCGTCCATGCAGTTCCGAATAAATGCCGGCCATCTCCATACAGGCCCGTTCCCGCGCCTCCCATTTCTGCTTCATATCCCCTGCCCGCCCCATTCCGAGCAGCACAAAAAGGAGGAACACAGGCAGCCACACGGCACCTTTGCTCCTCCTTTTCAGGCATACTGCACCTGTTCCCGCCGCCAGAAGCGCCGGAATCAGAAGTCCTGATGTCAGAGAAAGCAGAACGACGGTCTCTCCAAGTACGAATCCCCCTGCTATCAGACATAATGGACGTTTTATAAATACTTTCCTCCTGTTTACTGCGGACTGTCTTCGTTCTCCGCGTTGTAATCCAAGTTGCGTTCAAACAGCTGATTTAAGGAAATGGAATCCCGGAACATCACATCCTGGGAACCATTGACCGCGATCTGCACTTTATTGACAGACGAAACGGCGGCCAGAGAATTCACAATGGAATAGACTGGGATATATTCCTTAACATCCAGCGAATTATTTAAAAATGATGCGTCAAAATTCAAATAACAGACGTTTTCATTGACCGATACGTTTAACAGCTTCGTATCCTTTGGAAGTGTCGCGTTGATTCCCGGCCTGTCCGGCCCGGCGATCAGCTGTTCCACCACCAGCTTCTCCAGTGATGTGGTCACGTTATGTACGACCTCCCGCTGCTCTTTCACCAGCTTTTCTCCGGTGCTGTCTGCAAAATACAGGGTCAGCTCCGTCTTCTCAAACGCGTTGACATTGCTGATATTATCGATAAAATCGGCTCCTGTCATGGCGCCCACCGGCACGCCGGTGCTGTCCATCAAGGGCTGCTCCGCCGTATAGATGGCCACGTAGTCCACGCCCTCCGCCTGGGTCAGTGTCCGCACGAGAGCGGCCCTGCATAAGATCTCCCTCGTCGGATTCATCATGGCGTAATTGTTGTCAAAATAGAGGTAGAGTACCGTATCCTCCAGCTTATACCGTTCAAATCCCACTTTATCCGGGACTGCCGACTGGCGGTCTAAATCCTGCGGCACCGTCTTAAGCTGCTCCATCAGATTGGTGATCTTCCAGTCCGTCTCGGTGGCCGTCCCATCCGCCGGCATCTGCGGCATCGTATAGTCCTGCGGCTCCAGCCTCGTCATGGAGGAATTCATATAGTAGATCTGGTACACTCCCTCCGTCTGTTCCTCATTCCCGTCTCTCCTCTGGCAGCCTGCCAGAACGACAAGAAGCACCAGGAGGAGCAGACTGTATATCCATCGTTTCATAAATTACGTCCTCCTGTTTCTATGGAATATAGGTGAGCGGGATTCTCACGGTAAACGTGGTTCCCTCGCCTTCCTTGCTGGTAAGCCGGATCGCTCCCTGATGCATCAGGATAATATTCTTCGTGATGGCGAGGCCCAGGCCGGTACCCCCGGTCTCCCTGGAACGTGCCTTGTCCACGCGGTAAAATCGTTCAAATATGTGCTCCTGGAATTCCTCCGATATGCCGATTCCAGAGTCTGCCACCTTGACGTAGAAAAACTTGTGATCCGCATCGAGAGTGACGCGCACCCATCCGCCTTCCACGTTATATTTAATAGCGTTTTCCACCAGATTGTTGAGAGCCAGGGACAGTTTTACCTCGTCCACGTCCGCCGTCACCTCGCGGATGCTCTCAAAGGTCAGCTCCACATTGCGTTTTCCTGCGATCGGACGGAGTCGCTTTAAAATCAGCTCCAGCAGGCCGTTGACATTCACCTGCGCAATGTTTAACTCGGCCCCCGCCGTCTTGTCCATGCGGACCAGAGACAGAAGGTCATCGATAATCTTGCTCTCCCGGTCAATCTCGTCCGAGATATCCGTCATAAATTCCCGGTACAGCTCCACCGGTACGTCATCCATACTCATCAGGGAATCTGCCAGAACACGGATGGAGGTGATGGGCGTCTTCAGCTCATGGGATACATTCGATACGAATTCTTCCCTTGACTGATCCACCGCCTTTAGTTTTTTCAGCGTCTTGCTGATCGATTCCGTAATCTGCCGCGTCTCCGTATACGCGTTGGAGGAGAGTTCCTCATCCAGGTTGCCTTCCTCCACCCGTTTCAGCTTCCACTGCAGCTCCTTAAACGGATTCATCAGAAGCTTGACGAGAAGCACGACGAGAATCGCCAGGATGGAAAATATCATGAGGTGCAGGAAGCTGCCCTTTTCCGACACGGAGGACAGCCGCGTCAGCAGATCCTCGGTGGACGCCGTCACGATCATGACACCGTCGATTACCTTGTCCTCGCTGTTGGAGTAAACCGGGATCGTCAGAGCCGCGTAATTCTTGTCGGAATTATACTTGCTGCTGTTCTCCCCGTTGAAGCATCGGATCACCTCCTCCGATACGTTCAGCTTGCCAAGAGACAGCGAAAATGTATCGGAAACAATCCGGAAATTCTTATTGACGATGACAATTCTGCCATTGAACATGTCCGCTTTCACGGACATCTCATTGTCTAACAGCGTATCCCTGGGTTCATTCACCAGGTAGCCGCCCCGCGTCATCTTATTGCTCAGGATCGAGCACTGGTTCTGAATATCCTGAATCCGCGCATCGATCTGGTTCTGCCTGTAGGTTCCCAGCATGATCTTATTCTGGATCAGCATGGGAGCCAGACCGATGATCAGGAAGAACAGGATCAGCACCAGCCTTAAGCTTACGGTGTGTTTCAGTTTAATCGGTTTTACCTGGAAGAACATCTTAAGCACACCTCCCGGTCTGTTCCGCTCATAGAGACAGCTTCTTCGTACAGGCGACAGCCAGCGCTCCCGGTCCGATGTGACAGGACACGCTTAAGGATAAGTGATCCACGTAGATATCGCCGGCCTTCGGGAACAGCTCCATCAGTTCCTTTTTAAATTCAAGAGCCGCCGTCTCATTATCCGTATGGGCCACCGCCATATGGACAGCCGCGCCCTCCGGATCGGAAAAACGCTCCTCCAAATCCTTCTTAATGGCTGTAATCATCATACTCTTCGCCTGCTTCATGGTTCTCGCCTTGGCAAATGCATCCAGTTTTTCTCCCTGAATCGTCAAAACCGGCTTAATCTTCAAAAATGTTCCCAGCAGTGCCGCTGCCGGCGTAATCCGGCCGCCCTTTTTTAAATACTCCAGGGTGTCCACCGTAATGTAGATGGTAGAATCAAAGGCCGTCTCTTCCAGCACCTTCTTAATCTCTTCCGCACTCATTCCCTGATCCGCCATGGCCTTCGCCTCGAGAACGGACTGCCGCTGTGTAACAGAAATTCTCTGGTTATTGACCACCAGCACCTTTCCGCCGAAGTCGGCGGCCAGCGCGTGGGCCGTCTCGCAGGAGCTGCTTAAGCCGCTGGACATGGGAATGTGAATCACAGCGTCGTGATCCTTTAACAACTCGTTCCATAAGTCGATCAGAGACGCGGGTGACGGCTGTGACGTGGAGATATCCGCGCCCTCCGCCAGCCTCTCATAAAATGATTTCTGTGTAAGGCTGATATCCTCAAAATACGTCTCTCCAGCCATCATAAAGGGCATCGGAACCACATAAATTCCCGCCTGTCTTCCCTGCTCCTGTGTAATTCCGCTGTTACTGTCCGTAACAATCGCTACTCTCATCTGCTATTCTCCTTCATTTTCCATCAAGTGCCTCCCGGCGTAAATACGCTGGACCGCACTAATTCTGCTCCGCTTCGCCTGCGGAGGTGTACAGCTGGTAATAGATTCCCTGCTTCTTAATCAGTTCCTCGTGATTTCCTTCTTCTATAATATTACTGCCGGACAGGACAAGGATTCTGTCCGCGTTCCGGATGGTTGTCAGCCTGTGTGCAATCGTAAGGGTTGTCCTGCCCGCTGCCAGACGTTCCAGGGACTGCGATACCAGATGTTCGCTCTCGTTGTCCAGGGCAGATGTGGCCTCATCCAGAATCAGGACGGGCGGATTCTTTAAAAATACCCTCGCTATGCTGATCCGCTGCTTCTGGCCGCCTGAAAGCTTCACACCGCGCTCGCCCACATACGTGTCGTAGCCGTCCTTCAGCCCCATGATGAATTCATGGGCTCCCGCCATCTTCGCCGCCGCAAGGATTTCTTCCCTGGAGGCACCCGGATGGCCGTACTCGATGTTCTCATAAACCGTACCCGAGAATAAATACACATCCTGCTGCACGACGCCGACGCTTCCGCGAAGGCTCTGCAGCGTTACATTCTTAATATCCTGTCCGTCCAGCAGAATCCGTCCCTCGGTAGGGTCGTAAAAACGCGGGATCAGATTGCACAGCGTCGTCTTTCCGCCGCCCGACGGCCCCACCAGGGCAACCTTCTCCCCCGGCCTGATCTTTAAATCGATATTCGAAAGGACCGGATTATGATCATCCGGATATTCAAAGGACACACGGTCAAATGTGATGCTTCCGTGTACATCCCGTAAGGGAACCGCCCCTTCCTCATCGAAAATATCCACCGACGCGTCCATCAGCTCCGTGAAACGCTCGATTCCCGTCATTCCCCTCTGAAACTGCTCCGCAAATTCGATAATTCTGCGGATTGTCGCCAGAAGCGTCGTCACATACATGGTATAGGCCACTAAATCGCCGGGATCGATAAGCCCCTTAATCATAAAGATGCCGCCCGCAACGATGACTACCACGTACATCAGTCCGTCAAACATGCGGATGGTATTCTGGAACGCCGCCATATACTTATAGGTCTGGCGCTTGATATTTAAAAATTCCTGATTATCGCGATTGAACTTCTCGATCTCGACACCCTCGTTGGCAAAGGCGCGGACCACCTTGTTGCCGAGTAAGCTGTCCTCGATTCTGGCGTTCAGCTCACCGATATGGTTACGCTGTTTCTTGAATGCCCTCTTCACCTGAATGTTGAAGTAGGAGCAGGAGACCGCCATCACGGGGATAAACACAAATATGATCACCGTCAGGGGAAGATTGATTCCCGCAAGTATGACAAAGGACACCGCGGTCTTCAAAAAGGCGATAAAAAACTCTTCCGGACAATGGTGGGCGAACTCCGTCACATCGAACAAATCGCTGGTGATCCTGGACATGATCTGTCCCACCTTCGTATTGTTGAAATAATTATCCGACAGCTTCTGCAGATGTTCAAACGCATCCTGACGCATATCCGTCTCAATGGCGGCGCCCATCACATGGCCTGTGTACGCCATATAGAAGCTGGCCAGACCGTCCACAATCCGGAGGGCAAAGTAGAGCACACCGATGCCCACAATCGTCTGAACGGTCAGTGAGGCCAGATCCTTCAGTCCCTGATTGGTGATATAGCGCAGGATCAGCGGCAGAATCAGCTCGCAGACCGTGGTCAGCGAGGCGCACAGCAGGTCAAACACCATAATCCGTGTGTATTTCTTATAATAGGGAACAAATCGTTTTAAGAGTGTTCCCGTTTTCATCTCTTTCTGTTCCATAAAATCCTCTATTCCGTTATTGTAATCTTTTTCACCAGATCAAGAGCCCACTCCATCTCCCCGGGCTTCCTGCAGGTTATGTTGATATTGGTTCTCTGTTCTTTGTAGAGAACCTGGGCGGACATGTTGTAAACCATCTCTCCGTCCTTCTCTTCGGGCGCATAAAAGACCGCTTTTCCCTTTCCTTTATCCACATCAAACAGGAACTCCTCTTCCGGCGTCCCCTGTTCGAACCATGCTTTTTTAAATTTGGATGTGCCGCCTGTACCTAAGACCACCGCGTAAATGTAGAGATCATGACCGCCGTATTCCACGCCGTCGTAGTAATGATCCATGCCGTTGCGGCAGTTTTCGTCGAACATGAAAGATCCCGGCAGGCAGAATTTCATATTGCCCAGCTTCCGGTAAATGAGATGTCTCCGGCAGCCCACGAAAAGCTCTCTCGAAAGCGGCTCCGCATGGCTTACATCCACCGGTTCATGCTCTGCGAGGCGGCATATCTCCAGATATTCTTTTAACGGAAACGGCAGGCTGGAATCCATGGCCAGCGCCTTTTCCAGGCACTCAATAATCCTGTCATTGACCTGCTTATCCGTCTCGCACCTGCTGGAGGGCATAAAAAAGCAGCTCTGATTTAAAAGCACCAGTGCGCAGTTTCTGTAGTAAACGGCATCCTTTTCAATCTCATTCCAAATAAAAAAATCCCTGGCAAATGCCATACTGAGTCCTGAATTCACGACTCCGCGAATTTCCATAAACGAAAAAGGGCGGATATGTGTAATCAGCTTTCCTTCCTGCTTCTCCGGTATATAGTAGCTGGAAGGCCAGCAAAATGTATATTCCGGCCCATTCTCCCATCCGGACACCAGTTTCATCAGATCCATAAACCACTGATAGAAATACTTTCTCCGCATAGTCAGAAAATCTCTTCTCCAGTAATAGCCCGTCTTGTCATCAACTTTTAATTTTAATTTTCCTTGCCCGGCCAGCTGCTCTAAAAATGCTATGACAGCCACATGAAAGCCAGGCCCCACGATGTTGGTCTGGGACTCCCCCCGCAGAACCCGTTTATCCCAGTGGAACCATATATAGCCCTCTGGGCAGAGCCTGCAAAGCAGACATCCGGATAGAGACTCGCATGTATAGCCCTGCTCTCCAGCCAGTTCCTTAATCATCGTCTCCGCGGCATCCGGCGTCCATTCACGGTAGCCGGTCAGCCGGTTCTTTGGCCTTAACGCAAACCTGATCCTAATACTCATCTGAAACCCTTCCTAATATGTCTTTCTCTATTCTATCGTATTTTGCTCAGAAAGGGAAGCATAAAACGCCCTTACTTTTTTCTATTTTCATTTCTTCATAGACGAAATTGTGATTGAGAGGTATAATTTACCTATATTACCATATGCAAAGGAGAACGTCATGCCATACTGTCCTAAATGTGACATGGAATTTATCAAAGGAGTTACCGTCTGTTCCGACTGCGGCGGTCCCCTGTTTGAATCGAAGGAGGAAGCCCTCGCCATGCAGAAGGCGGCGCTGGCAAAGGAGCCGGACGCCCTGATGCAGGAAGACATGGACAGCGAGGCCTCGGGCGAGGAATCCGGGGAGATGCCGAAGGCGGAAAAGCCGGTGCGTCCGCCCGCTGCCTACGTGAAGAAATCTCAGAAATACGAAGACCGCAAGTCCAGCGCCTCCGCATTTTTACTGGTTGGAGGAGCCATCACCGTCTTTGCCGTCTTATGCTGGGCAGGCATTTTCGACATGCCCATGGCGGGTTTTTCCAAGTACCTGATTCAGGGTACGCTGACCGTTATGGGGATCGGCTGTCTGATCATCGCCTTCCTGACATTCCGCTCCGCCAAGGGCATGGCCAGTGAGATTGAGGAAGAAGAAAAACAGACGGAGGAGCTGATCTCCTGGTTCCTCTCTGCCTACCGCAGGGAAGATATTGACGGGCGGCTCGATGCTGATTTTTCTGATTTGGGCGAGGATGAGAGGAATCTGAAGCGGTTCGAGCTGATTTCTGACCTCCTCATTACCTCGAAGGACCTTCCCGACCAGGCTTACGTGGATGCGCTGTGTGAAGAGATCTATTCAAAGCTGTTTGACGAGTAATGCGTGAATAACGAAGGAACCGCCGCCTGCAGGTCTTGCCTGCCGGCGGCGGTTCTTTTAAACTGATTTATTCCTTTGTCAGGCTGCCCTTCTTGGAACGTGTCTTGCTGTAGAGTACCAGCAGGATTGAACCGATGACGCCTGCAGAAATCGCATTGCTGATAGCAGCTACGACGCCCTGTGTCACGACCAGGTTTGCCGGCTCTGCATAGACAACGACATCCAGAAGCGGTGCTACGATAACCCACGCTACAAAGTTACCGATAATCTGGTAAATATTGAAAAGAACGATATCCTTCTTTCCAAATTCACCGTCTTCCACATGAAGCTTCGGATATACGAGACCGATAATGAAGCAGGAAATGCCGCTGGCAACTACCCAGCTCCACCATATAGACCCATACTGAATACCGTCAGACAGCGCATGTCCGATGAATGCAATCAGTCCGCCTGCGATCGGTCCGAACAGAGCGGCGAAAAACGCGCCGATGCCGTATGCGGTCTGAATGTCGGTTTCCGGAATTCCGGTCGGAATCTTCACGTACATAAATAACAGGGTGAATAAAGCCGCGCCAAGTCCGGTTGCAACGATGGTCTTTGTTTTGAACTCAAATAACTTTTTCATGATTACCCTCCTTTGGTTGGTAGATTACGAGTTAAGACTACTCAAATTCCCATAATTTGTCAAGTAAATTCTACTTTGTAAACTCAACCGTCCATTCTGGCCCGTATCCCAGATTATACTTGTCACAGAAGCTTCCCTGGCTGACGGCCAGAGACACCTTCATAAGCTCATTGTTATAAATCATTGGATCGCCCTTTTCAGCGAAACCGAAGCTCTGATGGAATAATACCTTCTGCTGGAAAGCCACCTCTCCGTCATGCTTTACTGTTACATTGACATAGTCACCGTAAGCAAATCCCGCGCGGTTAAAGTCTTCCAGTCTGATGTTCGTCCATAAGTTTCCAAAGTTAGGATCATTGATTTCGAATACGCCGCAGGCCTTTCCCTCTGTAATCTCCGGTTCCAGAATCGGGTGCTCCACGATCTCCTCCACCGGGTACTCCGGTCCTACGCCCTCAAAATCGATGATTCCGCTGGCCAGACGAGCTGCTGTATAGCCGAATAAATCACGGCCGTGGAAGATGGCAACGCCTTCCGTGCCTTTTCCTCTCAGACGGTTTACTGTCTCGTCGATCTCACGCACCGCTTCGATGCCGATCATCTTCTTTACATGTGTCAGAGAACCATTATCCGGCGTTACGATATAGTATCCGTCAACCGTCTTTGCCACACAGGCGCGGCGCTTCGTTCCTACTCCAGGATCCACGACAGACACGTAAACGGTTCCTTCCGGCCAGAACTGAAGGCTCTGATATAAACGGTAGCTGGCGCTCCAGGTGTCATACTGCGGAAGCTCATGGGTGCCGTCCATAATCTCCAGCTCACGGTCCACACACTTCACCACGCCGTACATGGAGCTGACTGCGCCTTCTTTGTAAGTAAAATCTGTCTGAAATACTAAAATTGGTTTCATAGTTTTTCTCCTTTATGATTGTTTAAATGAATGGGTTATAGAATCTGGAACCTCCGTTAACAAAAAATGTCATAGCCAGAGATCCCAGGAAAATCGCCAATGCTGCCGCCATCGCGCACCAGTCCACAGTCTTTAATGGCTTTGCCACGTACCATGTCCGATTTTTCTTCTTTCCGAAGCCGCGTAAATCCATGGCATTGCTGATCAGCTCAATCCGGTCCAGCGTGGAAAAGATCAGGGGCACACAGATATTCATCACGTTTTTCACCCTCGTTCCGAGCTTTTCCTTCCTGGATAAATCCAGTCCTCTGCTCTGCTGTGCCAGCGCGATATCCTGGTAATTCCGGATAGTATCCGGAAAATACCGAAGCGTCAAAGACAGCGCGTAGGCCGCCTTGTAATTACAGCCCACACGGTTGATGGACGCCGCAAACTCACTTGGGTTGGTCGTCAGTAAGAAAATCATTCCCAGAGGTACCACGGAGGCGTATTTGGCCACCTTCGTCACCTGATAGAGCAGCTGCTCTTCCGTCACCGTATAGCGGCTGTTGAACCGAAACAGCTCGTGGGTCGTTCCGTAAATTTCCGTTCCGTACTGCGGACTGAAGATATAGGTCAGCACAAAGTTGATAGCAAGAAATACGACAACGTAAATTGCCATCAGCTTGATCTGCTTAAACTGCAGGCCCGACATGGCGAAGAAGATGACGGACAGCACCATAACAAACAGGATATAACGGATATCGTAGGAGAACATGACCGCGAAGGTCAAACCGATGAAGCATACCAGCTTCGTAAGCCCCGATAAATTAAAGATTAAATTATCCCGGTCTATGTAGTCGAACAATTTGCTTTTCATGCGTGACGAAGCCCCCTTTCGTAATCGATGAAGTTCTGAACGAAGCCCTCCGGATTCTCCACCCCGCATGCCACGGCCAGCTCATAGAGGGAGGTGATCTTTAAGTTCGCCTGCTCCGTTATCGCCTCATTGGTCAGTATCTCCGCCGAGGTCGCATCCCCGATCTTCTGTCCGTCGGAGATCACAATGGCGTGAGGCGTATACTCCAGCATCAGATGCATGTCGTGGGTAATCATGATAATGGTGACCCCCTCACTGTTCAGGCTCTTTAAAAATTCCATGATCTCCGTATAGTGGTGGAAATCCTGGCCCGCCGTGGGCTCATCCAGAATCAGGATCTTCGGATCCAGAACCAGCGCAGAGGCAATGGTAACACGCTTCTTCTGGCCAAAGCTCAGCGCGGAGATAGGCCACTTCTTAAATGGAGCCAGTCCGCAGATCTTCAGCGCTTTCTCCACACGTTTTTCCGTCTCCGCCTCATCTACCCCCCGAATTCTCAGCCCAAGCGCCACTTCATCGTAAATCATGGGCTTACAGATCATCTGATTGGGATTCTGCATCACGAAACCGATCATCCGGGAACGCTCCTTGATCGTCTTCCCCTTCAAATCTTCGCCCTCGTACAGAAGACGTCCCTCGTCCTCCGTGACAAATCCGCAGATTACCTTGGCCAGGGTGCTCTTGCCGGCGCCGTTGGTGCCCACGATGCTGACCATCTCCCCTTCTCTGATGTGGAAATTGATGTCCTTCAGAATTCTCCGTTTCTTCGTATACTGGAAGCTTAAATGTTCCGCCGCCAGAATATCGGGCCTGTTATTAGCTTCCCGGTCCGGCACACGGCTCAGAGCCCATTTCTGCACCGCGTCCTTTACCATGTCGATCCGCAGCGTCTCCATACGGCCAGGGCGCATATCCGGCGTCACCCTGACTCCCGCGTACTTCAGTGCAGTGGCATAGAGGGGCTCCCGGATTCCCATTTTCGGAAGGATGTCCGCCGCGATCAGATCGTCCGGCGACATGTCTGCTGCAATCCGGCCATCATTTACCACCACGATCCGGTCCACATCGCGGTAAAGCACATCCTCCAGACGGTGCTCGATAATCACAACCGTCTTTCCCAGTTCCTTCCACACGTGATCGATCAGATCGATGGCCGTCTTTCCCGTGGCCGGGTCTAAATTGGCCAACGGCTCGTCAAAGAGCAGGATATCCACGTCATCAACCATGACGCCTGCGAAGGATACTCTCTGCTTCTGTCCCCCGGACAGCTCGAAAGGAGAAGATTTTAAAAGATTTCCCATGTCCACCATGTCCGCCACCTTCTGGACGGCTTCCTTCATCTTACCCTGGTCCACACAGTCGTTTTCCAGTGCAAACGCGATGTCCTCGCCCACCGTCAGTCCGATGAACTGGCCATCTGCGTCCTGAAGCACGGTGCCCACCATTTTCGACAGCTCGAAGATATTCATCTCCCTCGTCTCCCTGCCGTTGATTTTAAGGCTTCCTTCAATCTCCCCCTTATAGGCAAAAGGGATCAGACCGTTTAAACAGTTTCCCAGGGTGCTTTTACCGCTTCCGCTGGGGCCGACGATGAGAACCTTTTCCCCCTCATAGATCGTTAAATTGATATCATGAAGGGTCGGTTCCGCCTGGCTGAAATAGTGAAACTGGAATGAATTGAACTGAATAATTGGTTTCTTATTCGTATCCATATATGCCTCCTAGTTATGAGCATTTGGCGGTTACGCCTGCAGCTGACAGTCAACCTGATATTTGTCAGGAATGAAATAATATTTAATCCGGGCGGCGGGTGTATAATCCGGCCCGTATAAAATCTGTTCCATATGAAGAAGCACAGTTCCCTCCGGTATATCCATATAGGAGATCACCTGTTCATCGGCGGCCACCACCTGAATCGTCATGTGGGCTTTCACCGCCTTCTGATAAATCAAACTGTCCATAAAATGAAGAAGCTGTTCCTCGTCGGGTTCCTTTTCGTCTATGCCGCTCCCCATGATCATCTCCATGGGAATCTGCAGAAAGGACTGGCCAATGGGACTTTCTTCGCCCCAGTATACGTTATTGCTCGCCAGGACTTCGTCGCCGTCCTTAAGCTTTAACTTCTGTTTTGCAATATTCGTCGGAAGTCCGATATTGTAATCCATAGTCACCCGGCTCACCGGTTCCTTGGCACACTCTCTCAAAAAATTATACAGGTTCTTCTTTTCATTTCTGCGGCAGTCGTAGGATACGAAGGTTCCCTTTCCCTGCCGTTTATAGATAAATCCGTCCTGTGTCAGAATGGTCAGCGCCTGTCTCAGCGTGTTCCGGCTCACCTTATAGGCCGCCGCCAGCACATTTTCACTGGGAAGAAGGCTGTCCTTCTCATAGACGCCATCCATTAAATCCTGAAACAGCCGGTTATAAACCGGTATGTAGGATGGCAGCCGGCTCTTTCCCTCTTCCGGCTTCTTAGGGGTCAGCGTTCCCCAGATTCCGGCCTTCTGAAAGCCGATCTGCACGAATAGATTATGTTCTTCCCCTCTGTCGCAGAAAAGACACGGTTTCTTCCCCTCCGCCAGAATATCGCGGCTTATCCGGCTGACCAGCAGGGCCTCTAAGTTCTTTCCCCGTTCCGTTACCTTCACAGCCGCACCGCCTAACATGACGGTAAACGGGCTCTTTGCCGCGCTGTTCACATGGGCGATCATTTCCCCGTTCCGCTCCAGATAGAGGTGGGTCCCGTCTCCGCTCTTTAACCGGTCCGCGATCATCTCTTTTGAAGCATAAAGCGCGCGTATCTCCGGTATCGTCATAAGAAATGCATGAATCTTATCCTCGTCTCCCGGCACGCCCTTTTTCATGGTCACGCCCTCCGGCAGTCCGGTCTCGCCGATGAGGTGCGCACTGTCCTCCAGGAGATAGAGGTTCTTCTCCGCCAGCTCATATCCGGGAAGCCATCTGCCGACCGCTTTCGTCAGCTCCGCCTTTCCCATGATCACATCCGGCTTCCATTCTTCGGTGAGTGTTCTTAAAAACTCCCCGTCGATGTTCCCTGCCTCCCCTGCCACAATTAAGTTCCCGTAAAATTTTAGATAAACATGAGTAATCCGGTCTTCTTCCAGCCCCGCGTATACGGTCTGAAACTCCTGATCGAATCCGTAATTGCCGATATCTGCCAGCAGAAATGTGTGATAGACCGCATCATTCTGCAAAAAATCCAGCAGCCGGCTCTCATCTTCCCCGGTACATCTCTTAACCATAGGCACCTCCCGTCCAACTTGTTCAACAAGTTAAGTTTAGTACAGAGATCCCCTTCTGTCAACACATTTCTACAAAGTTTACAGGTAAAATCATTTACTTTTTGTTCAGTCTTTCGGATACGCTTTCGGATAACAGTTCAGCCTCTGCTGCGAGCTGCCGGATATTTTTCTAGGCATGCGCATTGACAATTGGGAGGACATTGACTAGACTATTATACAGAGTATGGTAAGAGGTATTTTTACCGCTTTTAAAGTATGGAGAGGAGAAGCTTATGTCACAAAATCAGGTATTACAGAACCATACATCACAAGACCATCCCCGTAAAGAAACCATGAAGGCCGTCGTCTACGAAGGCAATGGAATCCTGCGTTTAGAGGAACGGCCAATCCCTCATATCATGACCCCCAGGGATGCCGTCGTGAGAGTTACGCTCACCACCATCTGCTCCAGCGATATCCATATCCTGCACGGCGCGGTTCCCAGGGCCGTTCCAGGCACCATACTGGGCCATGAATTTGTGGGGATCGTGGAAGAAGCCGGAAGCGAGGTGACGCGGGTAAAACCAGGTGACAGGGTTGCCGTCAATGTGGAGACCTTCTGCGGGGAGTGCTTTTACTGCCAGCGCGGCTATGTCAATAACTGTACTGATGAGCATGGCGGCTGGGCTCTCGGCTGCCGGATCGACGGAGGTCAGTCGGAGTACGTCCGCATTCCATTTGCAGACAACGGCCTCACGCCGATTCCCGATTCTGTGACCGATGAAGCCGCCCTTTTTACGGGGGACATCCTGTCCACCGGCTACTGGGGCGCGGGGCTTGCGGAGATCGGGGAGGGCGGCACGACGGCCGTCATCGGAGCCGGCCCTACCGGCTTATGCACCATGATGTGCGCCCGCCTCTACCATCCGGGTAAGCTGATCGCCATCGATACCTCCCAGGAGCGCCTGGAGCTTGCCAAACGCCGCGGTCTTGCCGATTACACCCTAAACCCGCGCAATGAAAATGTCCTGGAAAGAGTGCTGGAACTCACATCCGGCCGAGGCGCCGACTCCGTTCTCGAGGTGGCCGGAGGGAAGGACACCTTCCAGATGGCCTGGCAGATCGCCCGTCCCAACGCGGTTGTCTGCGTCGTCGCACTCTATGAGGAACCGCAGGTACTTCCTCTGCCTGCTATGTATGGGAAAAATCTGATTTTCAAGACAGGAGGCGTCGATGCCAATTCCTGCAGTGAAATTTTGAAGCTGATTGAGGAAGGAAAGCTGGATACCGGCTGCCTCATCACACACCGGACGGATTTAGCCCATATCCTGGAGGCTTACGAGATATTTGAAAAGCAGGCCGATCATGTCATAAAATACGCGATTACCATCTGACCGGACGATCATAAGACAAAAAAGCAAGAGCAAAGAGTCCCGCCCGCCGGACTCTCGCGCCGGAGCGCGGTCGCTTCAGCGGCCATACTTCCTTAGCGCG
>OFMJ01001178.1_pt1 | contig 20621 bp, 13 predicted proteins | sample 1541801 | NCBI WGS metagenome assembly OFMJ01 (sample SAMN04209234, study PRJEB22552) | human gut metagenome | biome: gut; material: feces | host: Homo sapiens | place: USA: Oklahoma
CTTTATGACGCAGCAGACGCTTGACAGCCCAATCAAAACGGATATATTTATCTTGCAATTCCATAAGAATATAATTTATTCATTTTCAATAGACAAAGATAGCAAAAAGGATCATTCTTTAGAAATTATCCTACCTGTTTTTTTAATTCAAGGCTATTCGGCTATATGTTCATTCATCTAGCGAACTCACGTTAATCTATAACGCAAAAGCGCAAACAGCCCCAAATTCCTTCACGTCCTTCCCCCCTCCTCTACTACAACTCTTCTTTTTCTATCAGCATCAGACATTTATTTCCGTCTTTCAGCATCTCGCTTTGAAGCAGACGATATCCGCACTCGCACAAGGTTTGTTCTATGCCGCAGGGGGTATATAGATGCAAGTGCCTGGTAGGATACAGATATTTATACCGGGCAAGAGCTTCCGTGTCGATGCCGGGCTTGACTATCGGAATCTCTATCAGCATTTTCAGCCGGGGGCCGGTCTTCCGATAGAGGGTTTTCAATACCTGCTTGACATCAAAAAGATGCTCGATGACATCCAAGGCGACAATCATCGAAAGCTCCCCGGGGATAGGCAATGAGTCTGCCCTGTTCACATCCCCCCACATAATGTGGCTTGACACAGGAGAAACCTGACGGGCGGCCGAAGAAAGTTCAATTCCGTATGCATGGCCAAACCCATGAGCCATCCATTGTGCGATGAACGCCCCATATCCACAGCCCAAGTCCAATATATGGCAATTCCGCGTAGGAAGAACTCCCCAGGCACGCAGAATATCAAACCTTCTGTCAACCCGGTCCATGTCACGCCTATATTTCGCAAGAAGCGAATCCCGCGTAATGTACTGTACGGAACCGGCCGGTACAAAGTCGCTGTCCATATACACGTGGTTTTCATAATACGTCAGGATGCCCGTCTTTTCCTCCCCGTCCACTATGCGGTGAAAAGACTGGGTGTGGTCACGCTGATACCTGAAAATCTTAGCTTGCCACATCTTCCTCAAACATTACATCCAGTTCCTGCATCCAGCCCGCACAGGCAGCACGGTCTATCTTGTCACCCAGTCCGGTCCTTACAGCCACGTCCACCAATGACTTCAATGTGTAATAATACATGCGGACTTCCGCATCCCCGGCATTCATCCCCTCTCTCAATATCCGTCTTAATTTATACAAGGCATTGTGCAGCATGACCCCGCTGATTTTCCCCTTCATCTCTTTGGACATACCGACAACCTCGGCATACGTAAACTCTTTCTGCGAATAATAATTCAGGAAGAACGCCAGATTGACACGCCGGAACCGTTTGTCGGTCTTCATCTTTTCGACAAACAACTGCAAGTATTCCGCATTGCCGGAATCTTTGAGGCGCAGCGCGTAGGTTCTGTATTGAATGATCTTCATGCAGCCCTCTTCATCAGTACCGATATCATTCAGGTTGATCTGGTCTATCCGCTGGCGGACAACGCTTTTTACCTCACCGGACACGGCATTGTCGCCCGACAGGTTCTTGGACAACAGATACAGCAGTTCGTGTCTGATGTTGTTATCCACCTCATCGATATGCTTCAACAGTGTGCGGCAGATCCGTTCTTTTTCCGCCGAACCGCTCAAAAGATGGTGCATGAAATAGTCGATGAAATCGGACAGGTAGAAATCGGACCGGTTCAACAGGCTGATGTTCTTCTCCAGGTCCAGCAGTATCTGATAGAGGTATCTGGCATACACAAAAGCCCGGCAATACACATTGCATTCCAGCTCGCCGAAATATTTCCTGTCGATGTTTCCTCTTTGCATGGCTTCGGCCACCACCTCGTTCAAACGATGGCCGGCACAGTATTCAGATATGATTTCGTAGATATTCAGATGTTCCGCTTTCATGAACATCTTATCGAAATGACCGAACAGCTGCATCAGCTGCCAGTCTATATGCTTTATCTCCTTCTTCAGCGCATCCTCCACGCTTATCACGTGGCGGCAATTCTCGATGAAGCAAGACTTTTCGGCTTCCGTCTTGTCCGCCAGAAACAAAGAGGCATAGCAGTTGACGTAGGAGGCTACCTTGTCTTCATTGTACGAACAGATATTATTCAGGGTGATTTCCACCACTTCCTTGTTCGCATTGATTTTTTGCTTGATTTCTGTGATGAACTGGCAATCGGTCTTGTCCTGATTGGTATTGTAGGTAATGCAGAATGTGAACTTATCTTTGCATGAGTCCAGTATATTCAACACCTTTTCAACGTCATTCTGACCGTCGGCATCCTTCTTTTCATCGTCCTTCTTCTTGACCACACTGTCCAGATTGGCCAGAAACAGGACGTAATTACCGGATGCGGACTCAAACAGATGCAGCAGGCACTTGCAGATGGTTTCAACACCGCACCGCTCACGGTCCAGCTTGTTAAAGTCAATATAGAGTTTGGGCGACGCGCAGCATTCATAAATCAGTGCCAGCAGGATATTCTCTCCTTTTCCGGGGCCTCCGGTAATAATGAGGGCACGGTGTATATCTGCCATGTCTTTGGCCAGTTGGGTAATAGAGAAGGGAGAGCCGGAGGGAGAATTGGTTTCGGCGATGAGCGAGAAAAGCGTGTCATAGTCCGTAGTATCCGATGCCGCTCTCGACAGGTGAGGCAGGTGTTTCTTGTCACACTTGCTTCGCAGGTATTCTTCACAAGTCATCGCTTTCCGCGTCTTTCCATCTGTAAACTTATGTATTTCGGACAAGTAAGCGGCCACGTATTCGCTGATATTGCCCATAGCCACTTTTCTGAGTTTACCTAGCTTGTGTTTCAACGTCTCCTCGCAGGTGTCCGAAGGGCTCTTGACTATCAACAAGTCACTTTTGGGGAAGCAATGCCTGGGATCGATCTTTTTCATCAAGTCAAACCAGTCTGCAAAATAATAGGCTTCCATGTCCACAATATCCCAGTCCTTCAAGGTATCCAGCGACTTGTCGGACAGCAGTTCCGCCTTGTTTTTCAACACATGCGGAAAGGTGATACATCTGCCGCATTTCACAATTCCTTCCGTCAAGGCAATTTCTCCACCGGCCAGCAAGGTGCTGATTTCCCGGTCTGCCTTGACTGCATCCAGCCGGGCCTTTATATTTTTCGAGATCTGCCGCAGCAGTTCTTCGTGTCCGGCAGCATTTATTTTATCAAATACACTTTGGACGATGGAACGGTTAATTTCTGCCGTGCTTTGTGAAAAAGTTCCATTGGAATCTTTCTTGGTGACACATACATTTTGAGACACTAAAAAGACTTCCCCCAGTTTTACTTTGGCACCGAATGCTCCTACCACTCCTATGTTGATATAGAATCCTGACTTATAGAAGCGCGAGATGATATAAAGCAGCTTGTAGGCCGCCGCATTTCCCATCTCCTTGATGTTTTCATTGCGTGCCAGGCTGCACACCACGCAGGTTCTTATTTTACGGTTCTTGTCTATAAAGAACAATTTCTCGGCCGACAGACCCGAATGGCCGTATGCGTTGGTCTCGCATACCTCACGGTCAAAAAAGCCTTTTTCACGAAGGAAACCAATAAAGAGTTCTTTTTCTTCTTTCAGAATGGAGAATATGATACAGTCCACATACTCCGGTGTGGGACCGCTTTTTCCGGGGGTGTTCTTCTTTGTGCTCATCATAGTTTTCGATTTTACTTATTGGCTATCTTTCATATATTCGAACAATGCTGTCATGACCTGTCGGTTTACTCCCAGTGCAACTCCTTCGTCGAACATTCTTTTCAGCTCTGTGCAGGGGATATACAGAAATTCCTCCACTTCGTCTTTGTCATAGTGCAAGGCAGAAAGGTCTATATCGCCATGCAGGGTGTATCCGGCCAGGAATACATTGTCTGTTTTGTCCTGTGATGTTTTAGAGTCCCGGCAGGCATAGAGCAGCCGCGCAGGCCCGACATCCAGTTCGATGCCCATTTCCTCGTGCATCTCGCGTTTCATACAGGCATATTCATCTTCACCTGTCCTCAGGTGTCCGCCCACCGATACGGTAAGCAGCCCGGGCGAAATGCTTTTCTTCCTGCTCCGCCGCTGCATCAAGATTTCATGGCGGCTATTGATGATAAACAGCCCCACCACACGGTGCCAGTTTCCATCGCGATGTACCTCGGCATACGTTTTCACGCCTATGCGTTGTCCCGCCTCATCATATATATCCAGCATTTCTTCTTTCATAATCAGTACTTTTTTAAAAGACAGAAGATGCCCCCCTTGTGCAAGGAGGCATCTCTGTGGTTATCTTAACTAAATAAGATTAGTTGTTGTTCTTAGCAACTGTCACCTTAACGATAGAAGATACAGAAGTACCCCAAACGTCGGTTACAGTAACCTTAACTTGACATTCTTGAGCAGTTGCAACTACTGTAAGAGGATCTTTCAATTCGATAGTGAAGTACTGAGACTTTTCGGTCTTAGAAACAGTACCTGTGAACTTTCCTTCTTCTCCTTCTCCTAGTTTCAAGTATTGCTTAGCATTATCATCAGCAAGTACGATAGTAACTTCGCTCAAACCTTCAATATTGTTATACTTGTAAGATTTCATTGTAAGATTTCCTGCTTCAGCGTAGATATCTCCTACATAGAACTTAGTACCGAATACGTCAGCACCTGTAAATTCGCTGGCAAGAACCTTAAGAACGGCATCTCCCTTGATAGACTTAGCGGCAGTAGGACCAACAAATGTACCTTCCTTAACCGGGCTCTTCACTGTCAACTTGATTGTTTCAGTTACAGGAGCGATGTTGGGATTACCGAACGGAGCGTAAGTTACCTTGAACTCTCTTTCAGCGTAAACAGTGTTGATAGCGTCTTTAGCATCGTATACAGGAACTTTAATTTCTGTAGAACCTTCAATCATCCAAGCTTTGCCGTCAGAAGGCAATACTTCCTTGAATGAAATATTATCTTCCTTATCTGCATTCTTGTACAGAGACAACAATTCGTAAGTAACGTTACCAGAAACAACATCAGGTTTACCGTATGCGCTAGCGTTGTTACCATTGAAGTATGCGGGGTCTTTCACCAGTGAAGCAGCGTTTGCCTTGATGATTACCTTCACGTTTTCTTTACGCAATTCATCATCACCTTTCTTGAATGTAACGACTCCGTTCAATTCACAAACAGGAGCTATCTCGTAATCAATCTTGAATTCAAGGAATGTTTCAGCTGTTTCAGTATACTTGTCTGTTACATCAACAGGCTTACCGTCTTGACCAAACTTATAAGCTTTAGTCTGAAGTGTGATGAAGTCTTTGATAGCTACATCCTTATCAGCAGCATTCTTAACATTTGTAACCGGTTTACCTTCAGCATCTACAAACTGAATAGTCACTGTTTCCCAGTTCTTCTTGAACAAACCTGCGTCCGCACCCATTGCACTGTACATGTTGTTCAATGAAGTGAATGCCAAGTTAGCGTCTGCCTTCTGAGTAGCTACGCCCAATGTATAGTTTACATCAGCAAGGTTGTTGTTAGAAGAGATGTCAGCCTTATTAACAGTTACGTCCATTGTCAAAGCTGTAGCTCCTTCGGACACTTTACCGTTCACATCCATTACGTTTACTTTAACAGTGAAAGTCTGACCTACAGCCACAGCCTTGGTAGCAGTGAACTGGCCTTCTCTAGTCAAAGTGATGCCGTAAGTAGCTGCATCGTTAGCGTTAGCCAACTGATAGTAGCACTTGTAAATAACGTCCTCATTAGTCAAAGACTTGTTCAAGTCTACTGTTTCGTTCAATTTTGTAGAAGCAGCATTTGCAGAAACTGCAGCTTGTGTTGTACCAGCAGTAATTTCCGCATCGTATGCAGTATATACATAAGAATCACCCGAAGCAGCTCTCAAAGCCAAACGCTGTTTGTTAGCTTCTTTCAATGCTTCTTCTGTAGCACCGGCCTTGATACCTACTGTCAAAGCGAACAAGCCGTTGGCAGAAGATCTTGCGATAGCTTCTTTAGGATTGTAAGCCTCAGCTTTCGCTACAACGAAAGGAGAAGTACCCTTGCTGTTCACGATAGCGAAATCGATCGCTGTTTCATCAATGCCCGAAGGATTGATCTGTGCAATCAGCTGAGCGGAAGCATTAGTCAATACAGTACCCTTTGCATAGGTTGCACCGTCAAACTTAACACCGTTAGCAGCTGTTACTGTACCGTATGTCAATGTAGCAGCACCCTCCATCAAGCTCATGCTGGTAACAGAAGCGAATTTAGGCAATTTCACCTTTGTGTATTCAGAACCGGCTTGGTTAGCGGCTACGTTCAGTTCATAATAGTTGCCCATATCTACTACGTATGCGCTGGCACCCTTTGCAGAAACACCTGTATCGGTAGCGTCGTATGCTTTTGTTTCAGCGTTCCAAGTGTAAACCACCCAGTTGCCTGTTTCAGGGTCGATAGAAGGAGACTTGGCGTCGATACCATTGTCGCCCGGTTTGCCTGCTTCGCCCGGAGCACCCGGTTCACCCGGTTTACCAGCTTCGCCCGGTTTGCCGTCCTTACCTACAGCGCAAATACCAGTGTCATGACCGTCGATGATCCAGTTGCCTGTTTCTTTATCGATAGCGATTTCCACTTTATCACCTTTGTCACCCTTGTCACCCTTAATGGTTTCGATAGTGCTGGTGCTGTTGTCATTCCAAGTAACGACAATGCCGTCACCTTGCTTTGTTACGTTGGTAACGTATTTACCAGCGTCTACTTTGGTCTGTAAAGCAGCCAGCTGAGACTTGATATCAGTCAACTCTTTGTTGATGTTGTCAATGTCATCATCATAGTCTTTACAAGACACAAATGTACCTGTCGACGAAACCATCAAGGCTCCGAACAGGATTGCACTTAAAAACTTTTTGTTCATAATAGAAAAACTTTAAATTTATAAATTTAAAAAACTAAAATTGATTATACATAAGTAAATTCATTTTCAACTTGTTACTTCATCTGTCTTCCATGCCGTCCGCTCCTTTCCCTCCCTCCTCCTGAAGGACAGGGGAGGCATACCCTCTACCTTGCAGAATGCGGCATAGAAGGCACTTTTCGACGCGAATCCGCAGGATTCCGGCAAATCTTTCAGGGTGCACCGTCCGGACACCAGCAGTTCTTTGGCGTACTGCACCCGGTAGGTGTTTACCAGCTCTTTCAGATTGCACCCGAAATACCGGTTCACCACATTGCTCAGATAAGTCTGGTTGGTATCCAGCATCTCACTCAGTTTTCTCAAGGACAATGAAGCATCCAGAAATACCAGACGTATCTCCAGCTGATACAATATACCTTTATATATATCGCTGTCAGCCTTCCGGACTTCCCCTTCTCCGACGGACACTTCCTTCCAACGCCGCTCGGCGGCCTTATAAAGCAAAGTTTTCTGTCGCACCGAGTCGGTGGTCGTTTTCTTACGTTTTAGAAATAGATATTCCATCTGCCTTGTTCCCGTTTATCAGTTCTTCCGCCCGTTTCAAGGGGACTTATACCTTATATATAAGGCTCTCCGAAACGGGGCTTTTTTGTAGATCTCTTAATAAGAGATCTATTATGAAAAGATAAAAGACATAAAATCAAGTAATTAAGGAGGTGGAAAGACTATATACAAAGAGGATATTTAAAGTGGAAAAATAATTATTTTCACTTACTGGGTAATTTTTTCTATAAAAAATGCACTAGTATTCAAAACTTTACTTATTTTTGCACAGTAAATGTATATCTCTTATTAAGAGACTCATGCTCATGCCGTGCATAATATTCATAGATACAGATACTTACAATCTCCGTCTTTCTCCGAAAGTTATTTTTTTGCTTTGCCATCTTGGTGCAAACTCCTTCACACCAATTTTAAAATAATCGAGTCTTGATCGGTTTCCAATTATGGTGAATTCGCCATAATTAAAGTTCGGATTATATACTTTCCCAAAAATCCCGAAAAACCGAGACCCCGCCACACTGTGCTAAGTGACAACAACCGGACAAATAAGGTTTCTCATCCGGCCGAAGTTGTTGCATCTTCCTTTCGAGTCAGTCATTTCACTTGGGTGATGAAGCTTCATCACTAAAGTGCTCAAACTTCATCACTCTAGTGATACAATATCATCATTAGAGTGAAACAATTGACTCGAAAGGAAGATATCGTATAATCAACCTGACAAAACAAGCTATTATCAGGGATATTCACGCTTAATCACTTTTATCTGAAACCCCACGGGAAACACTTGGAAAACGCATTTTCTGGCAGTATCTTTGTTCCAACGGAAACCCAAAAACAAAAAATATGGATAGAAAATTATTGAACAAAGTAATGAAGAAGCTTGCCTCATCAAATGTAGTAAAAAAAACGTCAGAAGAGAGTACATCTTCCTCATTATCAACGCACAAAGACTCGGAGACGGAGCAAATACAGCAAAAGATGGAGCAATATTTGCTGAACCGCTACCATTTCCGCTTCAATGTGCTGACAGAACAAACGGAATACAGCAAGAAGGGCAACGGCAAACCTATATATAAGGTAATAAGCCAGCGCACCCTGAACAGTCTGTGTCTGGAGGCGCGCGCCCGCCACATCAACTGCTGGGACAAGGATGTAAGCCGGTTCGTGAACTCGGAGCAGATGCCGGACTACCATCCGTTGCTCTCCTACATGGATGCTCTTCCCGAATGGGACGGCAAAGACCGTGTGACTCCGCTGGCGCAACGCATATCCGCGAAAAGTTTCTGGGTGAACAGTTTCCACCGCTGGCTGCTGGGCGTGACTGCCCAATGGAGCGGACGCATGGCCCGGTGCGCCAACGCCGTGGCTCCCATGCTGGTGAGCAGCGAACAGGGACGGTGCAAATCCACCTTCTGCGAACTGCTGATGCCCGATTCGCTGAAGGACTACTATACGGACAGTTTCGAACTGACGGGACAGACGGGATGCGAACAGAAACTGGCTTTCTTCGGGCTGATCAACCTGGATGAGTACGACCGTCTCCCGCCGCAGAAACTGCCGTTACTGAAGAATCTGATGCAGATGAAAAAGCTGGACTTCCGCAAGTCGCACCGCTCGTCCTACAGCCACTTGCCCCGCATGGCTTCGTTTATCGGCACCAGCAACCGGAAAGCGCTGCTCACCGACCCCAGCGGAAGCCGCCGTTATTTCTTCGCCGAGGTAAAGGAGAAGATAGACTGCTCGCCACTGGAGCACAAACAGCTTTTCGCCCAGCTGAAAGCGGAACTGGACGAGGGAAAGCGTTATTGGTTCTCGGCGGAGGAGGAGGCCGAGCTGAAACTGCGCAACCAGGCGTATTATGCCTTGCCCACAGAGACGGAGATGGTGTTCCATTACTTCCGGCTGCCGGAGAAGGACGAGGATTTCAAACTCTACTCGGCTGTGGCCTTGTTCAACTTCTTGCTGAAACGTTATCCGGCAGCCATGCGCGGCATGACGGTAAACAAGATGGGAAGAATCATGAACTCGATAGGGGCGGAACGGATGCATACCACAACCGGAAATATGTATAAACTGGTGCCGCTGGCCGGATAAAGGAAAATACCCCCTGCCACACATAGCTGTAGCAAGGGGTATTTTATTGGTAAAAAGGACTCGGCACACCCCCGTTCGTAATCTTTATATACTTCAAATCCGGCTATCCTGGTATTATAATCCGGCTATTTCTTCCAATGACAATCCGGTCGCCTTGACTATCTCTTTTGCCGGCACATTCATGGATTTCAAGTTACGGGCTACTGTGATGATGCCTTTCATCCGTCCTTCCACTAAACCTTCGGCACGTCCTTCGGCACGCCCTTCGGCCAAACCTTCTATTCTGGCCCCATCCAGCACATCATTCTGTATCATGATCGCATTAAGATGTTCATCGTAAGCATGACGCTCTTCCGGTGTCATATCATAATATCTCAACTTCTCTCTAGCTTCGGGCAGCCCGGGGGCATGTGCGTCAGGACTGATTTTCCCGGTCTTGAAATAACTGATCCACTCTTCCAGAGGGGTCTTCGCCACTTTGTTGAACTCGTTCACACGAATCAGGTAATACTCAGGGAATATCTTTTCGGGAAGTTTATGGATAATGGCATCCTCCTGCCGCGTGGTAACCTGCAAACGGTCGCCCGTATGCACGCCGACAAAATGATTCTGGCCGTGATAAAGATAGTCACTTCCCTTGCCGATATCGAAATAAAGAATACTGATGGAGTAAATCTTTTTCACCTCGCTGTACTGCTTTCCCAAAGAGATGTGCTCGGTGATGGCTTTCGCCACCCCATACAGGATACGCTCCAGATAATACAACTCGCGCGTGTTCTGTATCTCAACAATGATGATCTCATCCTTGCTGTTCTTCGCCTTGATATCTACACGGTTGAACTTGTCCTCGGGCGTTTGCTGGTTGCCTTCGCTTTCCAGTATCTCCACGATGCGCACCTGCTCATTCAGCAGCACGGTGATCAGACCTTCCAGTACCCCGAAATTAGCCTTGTCGCGAAGCATGCGCTTCATCGCCCAGTCAAAACGTATGTAAGTATCTTTTTCCATATTCCTTCGGTTTTGCCACAAAGGAACGAAATTTATACCGCTTTTCCTAACATATCGGAGATTTAGTGGGAAAGAAAAACTATCGGAAAACAGAGAACAGCATGACAGTAAGCAGGAGGAGGAGAAACATGAATTCGATGGGCGGAACGGAAGCATATCATGGCTGGGAATAGGTATAAACTGGTGATGGCACTGGCCGGGTAAGGGAAGCAGGAAGCTGCTAAGAAAATAAAAATTCCCCAAAAAACAGAAAACTGCTTCTTAGGGAAATTTTATTGTATAAAGGGCAAAGTAAATGTTATGTTACAGCACACTCCAATATTTATTGTCCTATCACATCTCGTACACAGCGGACAGCCCGGTTCCCTACATTTCCACTACCAACCGTTGATATATTTTTTGTTACACCAAAAAAACGGTTTCCATAATATTCTTGAGTACAAGACAACCATTTTACATCATTTTGAGTAAAAACGCCCAAACGCCTCATAATGGTAAGTTCTTTTTGATTAGGTACACGCCATCTGGCTCCATCTCCGTTTTGACTGTATTGACTACAGATCTGGTTCTCATTTGCCGAAGCCAACCAAAGGTTTTCATTTGTAGATGATAAATGCCCATTCGCATCAACAGTTAACGCCGCCCCTGGCCGCACTGTAGTATTTTCTGAATTACAATCCGCTATTGCATATTCAAAGCGTTTCGCAACCATATTGGTATTTTCATTTATTGTATGTACTGGCAGGTATCCTGCAATACTACCACGTATGGAAGAAGCATCATAATATTCCAATACAACAATATGCTTATTTTGTTCATCCAATTTATAAGCCTGCTGAACAGGATCATTATTCAAAATTCGATTTAAATCAACTCCAAGATTGCGTACACAACGCACCTGCCACGGGACAGAGCCATTATTATCACTAGGGCAATCACTAGTAGAAACGCCTTCCTCCGCCCATAATATAATTTTATCACTTGTCGCATAATGATAACGAGTATTATCATACGATCCTGCCCCATTAGGCAAGCTAGGTGTGCCATCATAGTCCATCAATGGAGTCTTCATGGAATGTCGCCCCAAAATCATACGCAAATATTTTCCTGAAGCAGGCAAATACCATTTCAATTCATTTTTATCTATCTTTCCATTGCCATTCAAATCCCGATTACGGTTCATGCATACAGACAGGATGTCATAATATTCCCTACTGTCTGTCGGATCTGCACTTCGACTCCAATTTCGTGTAAACGGTTGCAAAGCATATACTGCCGGATAAGTTTCTGGTTTATTTTCATTTTGGCGGTTACCGATAGCTGGACTTACACCCCGAGGAATAAAATTCTTATTCATCAAAGTCTGAGTATTTTGAAGAATACCATCCGTTCCATTCCAGTCTTTACCCTCCGGATTTGTAATAGTATGATTAGTCGATAAATAATACCATTCATTCCAACGTCCATTATCAGCATTCCAACCATTCATCGTCATTGAAACACCATTTCCATCCGTATAAGTTCCATTAGGAGCAGGAGCATTCTCAACTCTCCACCGCAGATTCAAACCATAACTTTCATTCTCATATTCCATTCCCAATATAGCATTCAGCCCTTCGCTATTTCTGTTATAGTATGTCTGTATGGACTTTTGAGTTATCATATATTGTGACTGCATATATACACTTTCCTTATCATCGGATTCGTGATAGATATCAGTATTCAGCCATACCGTTCTGTCACCAATATCAACATAATTTTTCCAATTGGTCCCTGTTTCATCAGCAGCCTCCTCGTAAACATGTTCATCTACAAAAACAGTATAATAACGAGGAGTCCTATCAGTCACTTCTGTGGTTACATCCCTTCCTTCTGCATCAATACCCGGATGGTCTGCAACATTCCGCAAATCCTCCAAAGTCCACAATGCATTATCAGCAGCCTCGTCACTTATATTGTTTTCCCGATAAATAGCATAATATTTCTCATCTGGTGCCGGTTTAAATCGAATCCAATTATAAAACTTATTTTTTCTGTTTACACTTACATCTCCTGCTGGCGTTCCAGTTTCTTCACCCGGATCTTCAGGCCATTTCAATGTATACGTTTTATTACCATAAGGCACAGTAATCCTCCACCTCAAATTATTCCGTTGCTCATTGGTTAGCTGAATATTAAACACACCATAATGGGCGTCCAGTTCTATCACCTGACTCTTCCCCGCATCTGTCACTTCTCCTTCCGCACCAGAATTGTTCTCTTTTATGCTGCTGATTGCTTCCACCACAATATTCTGTAGCCCATTAACCGTCACAGTATAATCATATTTCGTATTTCTCCGACAATGAAAGTCCCGAGCGGTAGCCAAAGTAGGAGTTGCGTCCTCTTTCTCTTCACAATATCCCAGATGAACCGTATAAGTGGTATATCCTGTACGCAACATGGCATTAGATGTAGAAGGATCAACAGGTTTGGCTTCAGCTGCCCAAGCATCTTCACGATTTTTATAGCCAGAACCTGCAGGAATTTGATAATCATCAGGCACAGGTCCAACATAATAAGAAACTTTTGCCTTGAATGTTACATAAGAGGCAAAATTCTTCCTATTTACTCCTCCCGGCTTTATTTCATCTTTATTATCTATGTTGCAAAGGCTTCTATATACTCCGGTATTTGTTCCGTCGGAAGCTTTAAACTCACGCTCACGGTCGGCATAAGGATCAGAGCCAGCAGGATTGATTCCTACATAGTTATCATTACTTTCTGCATACTCCACAGCCGTTTGCTTGTTTTCATACTGATAAAAGTCAAAGACATATCCATCGCCATCTTCAGCCTTTCCAAATATATAAGAGGGATTTGATACACTATGGTTGGTGGTATATCCATCCTTATTTGCATTTACAAAATAAAGAGATTGATCTGCAGAATTTATATCACCTTCACGTTCTTGTAAATAGCTCATTACTGGATTATTATACACTTGCCAACTGATCGGTTCCACTGTAACATTCAAACCAGCTTTAATCGTAAACTTATTATACGCTATCAGACGCTGCAAATGAATATATCCAAATACATCAGAACTTTTACTAGCAGGAATATATACTGGCTTAGGAGCCGCCCAAGAAACACCATCATCCCCTGTACCACTATGAAACACCCCGTTCATAACTAAGTCTGCTGAAAAACGGTCTACATTAGTCGGGGTTGTCAAAACACTGGAGATGCTTAAATATTTATCCCAAGTATTCGCCTTATTCAATAAAAGATGTAAAGGTATATAATCTCCCTTGCCCCTATCGTATCCTTCAACTGTTATAATCTTATCACTCTCATCACCGTCACTAATTCCAAAATTAGTCATTGCATTAGCTACCGCTACAATATAACTATTGCCCGTTTTTGTAGTTATGTCCTCCAACAAATGCGCAGTATGCACATCTGTAGTAGAAAGCCCTTCATATAATTGATTATATGTACATTCCCCCGTTGCCACATTATAAATGCCTACCCACAGATCATTTACCTTGGCAGCATCAGCATCACTCATTTCAGCACGCGATCTCACATCCATTTCAGGGACAGACCATTTCAAGCTGATAGTAACAGGTTCTCCCTCCGATCCATATTCGCCACTATATAAAACATCGTCCTTACAGGCAATAAACAATGACATACCTACACACAGCAGCCATATCAAACATTGTATTCTTATTTTATATTCCATTTTAACTATCATAAACAAATGAGTTAATCAAAAGAAATTTCGCCATCTTCTCTATTCCATGGACATACCATATAATTTATCTTCACATCCGATGACGCACTTTTTATTTCATACCGGTAAATGTGGTTACGGAGCAAAGACTGTGTATATACATTCAAACTAAATGAATATTCCTCAGATGCAGGTGTTGATCCTTCCGGATTGCTCACCGTGATATTTACCGCTGGACTATATTGATTATTTATTGCACACTCGCTGACATACAGGGTATATCTGGGATATTCGGAAGTTTCTCCATCCTCGCTAAAAGCCTCATCTTCAAAAAAGGATATGTTATCATCAACCCATCCCGGACTATCAGGTAAAGTAGGATCAACAACCTGTGTTTCATTCACATTCCAGTCGGAATTATTTCCGATAATACTTGGCCAGTAAGTCCCTGTGGAATGATAACCGGACAAACTTACCCCCGTAATGGAAGCATCCGGATTCAACACACGGATCTTGTCTATAATCTCAATCTTTGCCACTGAACGGAGCATGTTAATGCTACCAAGCTTATAAGGTTTATCCTTTGATGAGTTCAGAACAGCCTCATCCTTCGGATTGACAGAATAAGTCTGCATACCCACCATGGGGATGTACATTTCATTTTTTTGATCTGTCGGCAAGGTGTAACATCGCTTCATTACCTCATCCAGTTTTGTTTTCAATGGTTCGAAAGTTCCATAAGTATCTGCTTCCGGTGAGGTTCTGAAACTGTTCCAGTTGGCAAGCACCACCAGTTGAAAAGCGGTACGTAGTTGTTGAAAACTTACAGTATAATGAAATTCTGTTCCATTACTGGTTTCCACCTTTTGAATCAAAGCCAGCTCACCATTATTGGTTAAATCCTCATACAGATAACCGGATGCAGGATCAAAAGCTAAAATACGATAATCCCTCTGATCAATATCAATTTCATTCTCCCGTCCTGTTCCAAGTTCCGTAGCATGATTATCCCCCACAGTACCCCGTGCACCGCCTGCCTGCGTCTTGCGGGCAACGAGAGTAAATTTCACCGTCAGTTTCTTTGCAGGCTGTGCATCATCATCCGAATCGGTGATGCAGGAAGCACAAAGGCTTCCTGCCAGCACCACAGTGAGGGCATATTTTAATATGTGTTTTATCATCATCATTCTATGATATTTTTAGGTTTATAAGTCCGTGTTCTGAAGAACTATATGCCATGAATTAATAAATATACCCGCATTGATATACCAATTATAGTCGGGATCGGGATCAGGATCGGGGTCTGGATCTGGATCGGGATCAGGATCGGGATCGGGGTCAGGGTCAGGATCGGGATCGGGGTCAGGGTCAGGATCGGGATCAGGGTCAGGATCGGGATCAGGATCGGGATCTTCACCACCTTCAATATAGAAAGTTAAATAATACTCGTCCTCGCGATTCAAGTATTCCTGATCACTCATAGGCTGTGTATATTGTTCCTTCGCCATCACCAGATATTCTATCAGCGGAAGATCAATCACCACCTTGCCAGTAACCGCATCCTTTACAGTCAACCGCATATCGGAATCAGCCATCAGACGGCCAGTAGTCATGGAAGCATAAAAACGGCTCAGATCCTCCTCATCGGGACGTGCATTCTGCCACGGGCGGTAACTGACTGTTTCGTCACTCATCAGTGAATTATCGTAATTCATCTTGCCATTGGCATCAGTGATACCGAACACAAACAAATCCGGATCCAGCGGACGACCGTCCTTGTGGCGCAACTCCACATGAATACGGTTGGTATTCTTCATCAACGGAACAGTAGCGACATCCATCACAGTGCCATAGACATCGGGCAGTTCCACCTGACGAAGCATGCCATGAAACAGTGGTGAAAGATCCTTGTCGCTGTACGTTCCGACATCGTCTGTCTGACGGTTCATCCGGACAAGCAGATCATCCAGCGTGTTGACCGTGCCACCGGAAGCGATATCGAACGAACCTTCGCCACCGCACCACGCCACCAGGTCATAACGCCCTGCCGGAAGAGGAAGCTCCATGGCATAACCGGGACGAGACAACGCCTCACCTGTTTCGGTACCACTCCACACCAGTTTGCCAGACGAATCGAACGCATACAGACGCACGGACTTCACCTGTTTGGCGAACTCATCGGCCCAGCGCATGTTCAAATCGTAACTGAACCTCACGCGGTAAGTCACCGAACAGTCGCCCTCGTAGTCATAGATAGCATCATCGCACGAAGCCAGTCCCATGACTGCAAGCAGCACAAACAATGCCTGCCACAGCGTTTGTATTTTGAAGAGTTTCATAATGTTTTTCGTTATTATAGTCTGTTTCTGTTAATTTAAATCTTTGCAGTGACAGACTCAGAAATACTGCCGCTGCAAAAGATAAAAAGATAAGAATTGCCTATTTCAAGTCAACGCCTTGAGTTACCACATGCCATGACAAAGTCTTGATATCAGCACCTACCCAGTATTTGGTCTGATCACGAGGAGTCGGAATCAATGGTTCGTCATCATCAACTCCATTGGCCAATCCTTGGATACTATTTATTGTAATTTTATAAGAATGATTACGTACTACGCCATAAGTACCAGTCAGTAACGCACCGTCATTATCTCTTATTCCTGTATGCTCAATAGGAACAGAGAAAAAAGCTTCGCCATGATTATATTTAATAGCCGAAGGCACCATTTCTTGCAACGCATTATTTACGGCACTAACAGATGTTTGTCCTTCATCGGCACCAATTAAAGTACAGTTATCACCTACTTTATAATACAAATTAGATATTCCATCTTTAAGCTGAAGATAATAACGGCTTGCCGGTTGTCCTTCTATCTGAATTACCTGGAAATTGTCCTCACCAGCAGGAGTAGTGCCTTTCGCATCTGCATATACAGATACTTGATTTTTTACCATAGCAGTACGCAAACTGCCATTTGCCCCCTGATTCACATCATCCAAATAAAGATCATTAGTGAAATAATAGAAAGTAGGAGCTGCATCACCTTCACCATTAAAACCAGCCACGAGATTGCCATTAGCATCTTGAACTTTGTATTTCCCCGCAATCAGTATATTGGTTGAAGCAGATGGATAGTCATTATATTTAGCAGGTCGCCCTGTATTTTCCAAGCAATACTCAGGAGTCTCTCCAAAAGAGTTTTTCACGTCACTATAGAGTGAATATTCCAATGAATATTCAACATTTTCAGCCCCTAATCCTGTTGTGGGAAATGTGGGATCAGCATTTCCACCAAAAACTGCATTTCCCTTTCCTTCAGCCGTGTAAGTATAAGAACGTGCCCAATAAGTACGATAAGAAGAAAATGCCCAATTTCCAACAAATTCCTCTGCTGCTGATTTTGTTTCGGGCAAATTCTTTATAAGAAACATTTTTTTTTCTGTTCCTGTCAAGCACCACTTTGCATGGTCGATATCAAACACCAAATGTTTTGATTCATTTACTTCATAAGGGTCATTTTTCAGTGTACTACTAATATTTGCAGTAACCTTTGCCGCCATACGTTCCAAATAAATAGTTGTTTTACTTGTAGATTGTCTGGCATCGTCTTCCGAATCAAAATATTCCTCCGGCTTAGTTGGCGTAGCTGTTACTAATTTCCCCGATTCATCATAATACACTGAATTATTCATTGTAAAATACCCATCACTATCTTTTACATTGCCGCGTTCCTGATGTAATACTTGGGGCAACGGATTACGCTGGTCACCCGTGTTTTGAGGATTAGCGTACGCCATCACATAGGAAGGAGTTTCCGTAATTGCCGGATTAAGGGTTACCTGTACCACACCTTGAAACATATGCGTTGCACCTAGTTCATCCTTTTTGTTCACTGGCGTCATCGCATCCAATTTCTCTTTATCAACCAATGAATTACCTACTACAATACCATTTTTATTATAGAATACGAACAATAGACTATTAATATCATTTTCACCAATAACATCGTCTTTACCATTTGTGCCCGGATCAAATTCTTCATCACCAGTAGCAAAACCACGGCTGCCCATTCCATTACCTGCCATAGCCACACTAATCTTAGCATAAACCACACCATCTTCCGGAACGACAAAACCATTGTCTTTCTCAATCTCATTATCAGAACATCCCACCATAGCCAAGGCTGCCAATGCTCCAAATAAAAAACTTCTCTTCTTCATAATCATAGAATGTATTAATAAGTTAGTAAATTCCTTTTGTCTTTAGTTCTCCCCCAACGCACGAAGTTCCTCCAGTGCCTTGCGCGCCTTCCCAGCCTCGGGACCATTGCCCGCCTTTTGCAGATAACGTGCGGCCGATTCGGCATCCTTCCGCAGCAAAGCGGCATTCGCGGCATTCAGATTCGCCACCGCATCATCCGGATAGACCTTCACTGCTGTCTCCATCACACGGATAAAGTCTTCGCTGCCAGCCTCGTAGCTTTGTGCGGCAATATAGAACTCGTTCAGACTCAGCTTCTGAGGATCGCTCACCACCAGACGGCGGATTTCCTCCACATCACTGAACTGACGGATCACATAGTCCACCCGGTAATCCGAATGGCGAAGACCCGGATAAACCTCGGCAAGCAAGGTACGGTAGTCCGCAGGATAAGTGGATCTTATCTTCCACTCCTTGGCATCCGGCTTCAAGTCACCGTCAATAATCGCCAGAATGGCATCCCGGTTCTTCAACGACGAGCCTGCCACGTATTCACGCAAGCCTGCCCAGTCCTCCGCCTCCCACGAAGTTTTGATGAAGTCCTTCGGAAAAGCATACAATTTCTCCACATGGCTCTTCAGTGAGAGGGTACGCCCGCGTGCCAAACGCTCGTTGGCGGCATACGAACCTTCGGGAGACGCGAATCCCTTGATGCTCAGCGAAGTCAGGGTGATATCCTTGTCCTGACGCACGGAGTCTATCGTGGCACGGATCTTCGCCAGTTCGACAGCGTTGCCGCGATAGTCCGCACGGATCTCGGTCACATTCACCGGAAAGTCGATGTAGGCACGGCCCTGAAGGTCACGACTCTTCACTGTCTCGGCGGCAGGAGTGATATAAGCAAGATCCGGAGCCCAGATGATTTCTTTCACCGGCTCGGTGTAGGAGGCAAGCAGGTTGCTGCCCTCATCCAGAATATCGGAACAACAGCCATAGATGCGTGAGGTTATTTTCAGCTCGGAACCGTCCATCCAGCCGGTGTAGGGCACAGAGGCGGTGTAGGGCAATGAAGAGGGACAATCCTTGACGCGGAAACTATGCTCGGAGGCTCCTGTCAGCTGGCTCTTTCCCTCGCGTACATAATACAGATAACGGTTGCGGCCGTAAATGCCCACCGAAGGGAGCTCCACGGAGTCTGTGCCATGAACCACATACGGAGTAAGAACCACTGCACGATTGGAAGACGGACGGACCTCCGAAAGATCCAGCGTCATCAGCACAGAGAGTGAGTCCTCCGGAGTATGAGTAAGGGTGGCGCCGCTCACTTTCAGGCCGGACAAACTCTGAACGGAAGCGTCTTGAACGGATACCGCCTGCGCGGAGGCGGTCAATGCACCGCAACAAAGCAAAACAGCCAGTGCGGAAAGACTAGTGTTTATACGATTTTTCATACGTTCCTCCTTTCTTTAGAATATATAAACCAGACTCAGCGCTGCCTTTGTGGGACCATAGTAGTTGTGGTGGCGGTCCTCTTCCGTCTTCTTGCCGCAACCGGCACACTGATAGGTGTCATAACGGGTGTAGGAGTATCCCAGACCGATCTCAGCTTCCAGATTCCAATGACGACCCAACATCCAGGCATACCCGTAGGTCACACCGCCACCTACAAACCAACCTTGGAAGCGCTCGTCACTTAAACGGGAAACATGGGTGCCCAGAAAATGAATGCTGTTATTCAGCCCACCCACATTGAACTGACCGCCGTGTGCCTCCATACCCAAAAAGTGTCCGCCAAAACGCTGGCAGAACCAGTAGCGTGCTTCGGGCTGCAGCATCCAGTGCTTCCACCGACGCTCGTGAGACATGGTCCAACCGTTGAAATTGCCGGACACATCCAGTGTCCATCGGGGAGAAAGACCCACTTCCGCTCCTATATTGATAGTTGCGGTGGCGTCATAAAGGAGATTGCTCTTCAAGGCAAAGTCCTGAGCTTTCACAAAAGGACTGCAAAAAAGCAGAAGCGAAAGCAGAAAAACATACTGTTTAAGTTTCATCTGATCTATCGTTTATACTATTTTTTTACCACCTCTTTTTATCAATCTCTTGATAAGAGATCGATATCCGATTTCACAAAAGTATGTAATCTGCTGGTT
>OFMJ01001185.1_pt1 | contig 20575 bp, 29 predicted proteins | sample 1541801 | NCBI WGS metagenome assembly OFMJ01 (sample SAMN04209234, study PRJEB22552) | human gut metagenome | biome: gut; material: feces | host: Homo sapiens | place: USA: Oklahoma
ATTTTATTTTGCAGTTTTATTTTGTTTTTAGATGTATTCAGTTTGCGGTTTAACACCTAGGCATAGATGCCTTTGATGATACCACCTATCAGCCCCAGAGGCTAATGTACTGGCCAAGCACTTCAAGCAATGGCGATTATGTATTCAGGTTTATTGATTCAGAATTCATAAGTGCTGATGATATTCTTAATGAATATGAAGACTGGAAAGATATTACATCATGGCCGACAAGCAGCCGTTCCGGCGATGTAATGAAAAAGGAAATCCGTAAACAGAAGGATCCTTTAGAGAAACCGGGAGTAATAGGTGCATACTGCCGTGCCTATGACATCCACGAGGCAATTGAAAAATTTATAGAGGATTATGATCGGTGTGCAGTGGACAACCGTTATACGTATACAAAAGGGAGTACTGCTGCAGGTGTTATTACTTATGATAATAAGTTCAGCTACTCGCATCACGGTACCGACCCAGCAAGCGGGGTATTGTGCAATGCTTTTGACTTGGTAAGGCTGCATAAATTTAAGGAGCTTGATGAAGAGGCTAAGATCGATACACCATCAAATAGACTCCCAAGTTTCAAGGCCATGGAAGAATTTGCAACTAAGGATAAGAGAGTAATAAAGGAAATAATACAAGCTAAGAACACTATTATCGAAGAGTTTGACGATGAATCAGACTGGGAAGAGAAACTGCAGGTTACCAAGAGTGGAGTTGTTATTTCAAATTATTTCAATATTGAACTGATACTTAACAATGACCCGCATTTTAAAGATAAATTAGGATATAACGAACTTTCCAAGCGCTTCTATGCTCTATGTGATTTGCCGTGGCGTAAGGTGCATAAGTGGGATGCTGAGTTGACTGATAATGACGATGTCTACATCCGTTCCTACTTAGACCGGAAATATGGTATCACGGGTAAAGATAAGATATTTGATGCAACTGTCAAGGCCTGTCAAAAACACTCATTTCACCCTATAAAAGAGTACTTGGAGGGTCTTGAGTGGGACGGCAAGAAAAGAATAGATACTTTATTAATTGATTACTTTGGAGCTCGCGACTGTGAATATGTTAGGGCGGTAACGCGTAAAACCCTGTTAGCTGCAGTTACAAGGGTGTACAAGCCAGGGTATAAGTTTGATACTATGCTTACGCTGATGGGCGCACAGGGCTGCGGAAAATCAACATTCGTAAGAAAACTGGCTGTTAACTGGTATACCGATTCGATTAAAGATATTAAAAATAAGGATGCTTTAGAGGGACTTCAGGGTATCTGGTTTGTTGAGTTCAGCGAGCTTACTGCAATGAAAAAGAGCGATGCCGAAACGATTAAATCCTTTTTATCAGGGACTACAGATCGTTTTAGAAAGGCGTATGGCCGCAGGACCGAGAATTATCCTAGACAGTGTATTTTCATCGCCACAACGAATGAGAGTGCTTTTTTGAGAGATAAGACCGGCAACCGGCGCTACTGGATCGTTAGTGGCAATGCCAAGGGTAAATCAAGAAAAAGCGTATTTGATGATCTAACCGAGGGAGAGGTTAACCAGATATGGGCAGAAGCCAAGTATCTTTATGATAATTCTAATGAACCGTTATTTTTAGATGAGGAGCTGGAAAAAGCGGCTAAAGAGGAACAGGAGTTCTTCATGGTTGAGGATCCTAATGAACTAATTATAAAGGATTATCTGGATAGGCTGTTACCTGATAACTGGGATGATATGGACTTATATGATCGTCAGGATTTCATTAATTTCGATAAGGCGGGAACTGTGCAAAGGACAAAAGTATGTTCAGCAGAAATATGGTGTGAAGCACTCGGGTATGATGATACCAAGAAATTAAATGCCTATGAGATAGCGAATATTAACAAGATAATAGAGAGTACAGGTGTGTGGGAAAAACAGAGAAGTCCAATGAAATTTAGGTTATACGGTCCCAAAAGAGGATATAGAAGGGTAAACAACTGAGGTGAACAGGCTACAATCTGGTGTTTATTCTTGTATACCCTGTTTATTGATGAAGTAAACAGGTAAACAGGAAATAACTCGATGTTTACTGTGGTGTTTACCACGTTAAACCCTTACGTGATAAGGCTTTCAAGAGATCGGTAAACAAGTAAACACTAAATATATATACAGTATTAAATATTAATATAAATTATATAAAATGCCCGCCTAAACGCAATATGGGTGTATTACGCGTAGGGAAGGTGTTGTTGTATACAGGAGGAAAATAATGATATGATTATCGAATTAGAAATTGGTGATAAGACCGTTGAAGCATTTCGAAGAATATTCAAATCGAAGGAAGAAGTGGATTATCGAGAAATAAAATTAGTTGTAAACGAGTTAAAAATAAGTAGACGGGACTTAGCGTTAGTGAGATTGTGGTTAGGTGTGAAATCACTAGAACGCCCTGACTATAGTCGGCATTGGCTTTTGAGGTATGGTTCGGAGGGTAGGAGAAAATTATATGGCATGGAACAGCAGAACTAATAACAAACCAGAAAAAGAAATAGAGGAATACTTAGTTGAACGAATAAAAGACCTTGGGGGCATGTGTCCAAAGTGGAACAGTCCAGGAACCAAAGGGGTTCCTGATCGGATCGTATTGATGCCAAATTCAATGATATGTTTTGTAGAGACAAAAAGAGAAAAGGGCGGAAGAATATCGCCGATGCAGGAGTGGAGAGCCAAGCAGCTTAAGCAGTACGGTTTTATAACTTTTTTCATCAACACAAAACCGCAGGTAGATAAGCTGGTAGCGAGCCTGATGAAAGGTGAGATTCCTGATGCAGTTTAAGCCATATGCGTATCAGGAAAAATCCATCAACTGGATCCTGAACCACAAAAGATGCGGACTTCTGTTAGATATGGGGCTGGGCAAAACGATATGCACGTTGGTTGCAATCGAAGATTTAATCTACAACCGAATGGATATTCAAAAAGTTTTGATTGTAGCACCGATACGGGTGGCGCAGAGTACATGGTCAGGTGAAATTGAAAAGTGGCAGAATATATCGCACCTGAGATATTCGATTGCGGTTGGAAGTCCTAAGCAACGTATTGAAGCATTGAATCGTGATGCAGATATATACATAATCAATCGTGAAAATGTTGTGTGGCTGATTGAAAACCACAAATGGGACTTTGATATGTGTGTCATAGACGAGCTCTCAAGCTTCAAGAATAATCAGGCAAAACGGTTCAAGGCACTTAGAAAATATATTGGGAGATGTAGAAGAGTTGTAGGACTTACTGGAACACCGGCCCCCAATGGCTTGATGGATCTTTGGCCGCAAATATATCTTCTTGATCAGGGGGAACGTCTCGGAAAGACTATATCACAGTACCGGCAGCGGTATTTCAAACCGGGAAGGTCAAATGGATATGTCGTTTATGATTATGTGCCGTTACCAGATGCTGATAAAGAAATCTATGACAGGATAGAAGATATCTGTATCTCGATGAAGAAAGAAGATTATCTGGATATGCCTGACAAGATATTCAATAATGTTGAAGTAGAACTTGATACAAGAGCATTTGAATACTATAAACGTCTTGAAAAAGACGCAGTAATTGAGCTGGGTACAAGTGATGCAGTACTTGCCTCTAATGCTGCAGGTGCGTGTAACAAGCTTCAGCAGATTGCAAACGGTGCGGTTTATACTGAAGAACATTCGGTGGTAAAAGTCCATGATTCAAAACTGGATGTTCTTGAGGACCTTATCGAAAGTGCAAACGGTCAGCCGGTAATTGTGTTTTATCAGTTCAAGCATGACCAGGCAAGAATTCAGGAGCGTTTTGAAACCAGGGAACTAAAGAATGATCAGGACGTAAAAGACTGGAATGATGGAAATATTCCTATCCTTCTGGCTCATCCGGCCAGTATCGGTCATAGTCTTAATCTTCAGCACGGAGGACATATCATAATCTGGTTTGGCCTTACATGGTCGCTTGAGCTTTATATGCAGGCAAATGACCGTTTGTACCGCCAGGGTCAGGATAAGGCGGTACTGCTCTATCACATCATTGCAAAAGGGACTGTGGATCAGCGTATAGTCAAAGCACTTGAAAATAAAGAACGTGGTCAGGAGGCGCTTATGGATTATGTTAAAGCAAAAATTAATGAATATAGAACACGTTAATAAAAGTTAAGATTGTACGTATAGGAGGAATAGCGTATGGAACAGGAAAAAATGATACTTGATGTATGCTGCGGAAGTAAGATGTTCTGGTTCAATAAGCATCATAAGAATACTATTTATATGGATATTCGTGATGAAGAATATGATGTTTATGATAAACACATTGCAGTGCATCCTGATGTAATAGCGGATTTTAGAAGTATCCCGTTCGAAGATAATCGTTTTAATCTGGTTGTCTTCGATCCTCCTCATTTAAGATGGGCGGGGAAAAAATCAATTATGAAAGCTCAATACGGTCAGTTAGGTAAATACTGGGAAGATGATCTAAAGTTTGGATTTGATGAATGCATGAGAGTTCTGAAGTGTGGTGGTGTTCTTGTATTTAAATGGAACGAGATACAAATTGATTTAAAGAAAATATTAAGTGTATTGGATGCTGAGCCGTTGTTTGGTCACAAGAGCGGTAAAGCAGCTAAGACACACTGGCTATGTTTTATGAAGTTGGAGGAGTAAATGAAAGTAGAATTAAGTGAAATTTTAAAAATTGTTGCCGGTCTTGGCGGTACTGACGCATCCGACGAATACAGTAAAGGCTGGGATGAAGCTGTTGATGCAGTGTATAGTGAAATTAATAAGTTTGGTGAAGCTGAATCCGGAAAACTAGCTTATGATTATGAGCACGAATGTATTCAGTTAAAAAAACGTCTTGATGATTTAATCTGTGAAAATAAGATGTTAAGAGCTGATCGTGAAAATGAAAAAGAGTACAGCAGTACACTTGAGAGTGTATTAAAGGCAGTTAATCTTCTAACAGATACAGTTACAAAATAAGGAGGATTTAGAAATGACTAAACAAGAACTCATGAAGGAGCTGTTGGATCGTTACCAGCAGCTTGATTCGCTTGAAGGATGCAAAAGTGCTAAGGACACAGTCGTATTGTATATACGCAAGCTGGAAGTTAAACTTAAAGAAATGCTGTAGGAGGAGAATGAATGGACTACAACGAAAAGGTACAGTATTTAAAATCCTATAGGGATAAGTTAGATCAGCTTACATATGTTGATGGACAAATAATGGGGATAAAAGCTATAAGCTATGGTCCAGCTTTAGGAACAAGACAATCAATTGAACAACTATATGCAAAAAAAGAAGCAATATTTAATGAAATGGAAAAGATAGAGCATACGATCGATACTTTGAAAAACATCCAGGAGCGTCTGGTGTTGAAATATGCATATATTCACTTGATGCAGTATGACGAAATCGCTAAAAAAATGGGTTTTTCAGAGCGTAATGTGTATCGCTATCGTCGAAATGCTATAAATAATCTTGAAATTTAATAAAGTTGTCAGTCAGTGTCATGGTATGGCAGTGAAATATGTGGTATTATGGTAATGTGGTCTTTTGGTTAAGACACACAGATGATTAATTTCTTTTTGGTTGATTCGTGTTTCTTATACTTCCCCTTGATTATACAAATATGAAAAAGCTCATTCTCCCAGAGCTTTTTTTGTCTCCAGATAAAGCGGCATCACCTGGTGCTGATACGCCATTCATTTAATGCCTCCTTTCATTAATATTCGTGGTGTCGCTTTATGTGGGATAGTGTGGTATAATTAAATATCATAAAATATGGGGAGATAGAAAAATGGAAACTAAAACAGTAAAGAAAAGGATTAATTTTTATCAAATTCAAGCAGAAAAAAACATTAATAAAAATGAAGAAAAGTTAAATTATGAAGAAATTAAGGATTTTTTTGATGATGTGTATTCTAATTTAAAGACAAATAAAAATGGGCATAAATACGAACATTTTGAAACATTTGAAAAATATATGATTGAATACATTGTAATGGATGAAAAAGAGATGTTTGTACGAATAGGAAAAGAAACACCCGAAAATGTCATAGGAAAAAGAAATCGTGATAATGGTAATTTATCAAATATAGAATTGGATAATGGGGAAACGATAGAAACATATACTTATTTATTTGTAGATTTTGAAAATTGTATAATGTCCTTCCTAATGCTATCCGGAGCTCCAAGTAGAGTTGTTTTTGAAAAATATTTAAATTCTATTGATCAAACAATAACTTTTGATTGTACGCCAATAACTACGAATAATATTTTAGAAAAAATTATTAATAAATCAATATTGGGAACTATACAATATAGCTACTGTAATCCTAAAGAAAATGTTTTAAAAGATATTCCTGGGGTAACAGATACTGTTTTAGACTCACTAAATATAAATAAAAGTACTATTTCAGTAAGTTTAGCACCTCCTAGAAACAAATCTCTTACAAGACGTGTAGCTGAGTTATTGAGATTAAAAGATGATTTGGAGCAACTACACAATAATGATTTAAAGAAGATTTCTATTAATGCACGAGATGAAGATGAAACAATGGTAACATATAATTTATTAGATTATAAATTTAATAGCTATGTTTCAATTCAAATGATTAATACTTTAACTGAAAATGATTTTAAAAAAATTATTATAAAGGCATATAATAAACAAAAAAATGACTTGTGTAACTATATAAGAGATTAATAAATATAAAAAATAGACAAACTATAAAAAAGGGGATGATATTGTGGACAAAATTAAATTTTTAATATGCATTTTGCTTTTGATAATGGGATTTGTCTTATTTGTCATTTCTAAAAAAAAGAAGTATAAAGAAATATATATATATAGAACTATAGCATATGTTTTGTTTTTATCAGTATTATTTTGTATGGTTAACGACTATATTAATATTAAAAAAATTAGTAATTCATTAGAGACGCTTACCACAATATCTGCCACAATTGCTGGTTTTGTATTTTCAGGAATATCGATTATTTTTGCTCTTTTGAATGTAGAATATGTTAATTCGTTGTTTAAAAACAACTTTCTTGATAAGGTATTCTATAAAGCGTATATAGTAGTTATACTGTCATTGATAGATATTGCTTTATATGTATTAATAAATCAATTTAGTATGGCTGGCTATAATATACTGATTTTATTTTATTTATATATTTTTTGGTTATCTATACTGCTATACATGCTTATGATTTTTGACTTTATAAAAGTAATAAAAAGAGTCAAAGAAAAAATCAAATGACAATACACCTTTTAATTTCATATTATAAACCACACAAGTTGTGGTTTTTCTTTTATCCAAATATGGCAGGATAGAGTCTACAAAAAAAGATTAGTCTTGGGAACTAATCTTTTAGTTAAGCCGGAAATACTATTATTTTGGTGTGTGACGTTTATGAGGATGAACTTTTGTTCCATCGTCACGAGTGTACCCTTTAACTTTTACAGTCATAGGGACCTGGTCGTTTAGGTCGTTCAGTGCATTTTCCACCAGATTTAGCAGCCATTGAATCACCTCCGTATAAAGAATTTCAAGGAATAATTCAAATAAAGAACGGCTTAACTATGAATATTATAACTAATGTTATGGAGGTATGAAATTAAAATGCTCTTTTACTCAATTAATATTTTAGGTACAGAATACAGGATATTTAAGCGTAAAAAAGATAAAGATAATCGCCTTTCAAACAAAGATGGATTTTGTGATCATCATGCAAAAGAAATAGTTGTATTAAAGTGCGAGGAAAATAAAGATGATATCGATCAGATGCGTAATCTGCAGGATTATGAGAAGAAAATTCTAAGGCATGAAATTATACATGCCTTTTTATACGAATCGGGTTTAGATATAAATTCCCATGATATAGATCAGTGGGCGCGTGATGAGGAGATGGTTGATTGGATGGCGATTCAGTTCCCTAAAATGTATAAAATTTTTGCAGAATTAGATATTTTGTAAATATAGAAAAAGCAAACACGGAGGTGGTGATATGACTTGAAAGAGAAATACGAGCTAGCATATGATGATTACATATCAGGCATGAAGTATAAAGACATAGCAGCTAAATATGACGTGTCTGTTAGCGCAGTCAAGTCATGGAAAAGCCGGTACTGGAAAGATAAAAAGTTGCAACCAAAAAAAGCAAAGGTTGCAACCAAAAAGGTCGCAAGAGAAATTGCTAAAAATATAGCTGATGATTATGGAGAGCTGGATGAAGATAAACAGCTCTTTTGTATTTACTGCTTAAAATATCACAATCATGTAAAGGCATACCAAAAAGTCAAACCGAAAGTTACATACGGCAGTGCAGCTGTCATGGCTAGTCGTTGGTATAAACTGCCTGAGGTCCAGGAAGAAATTAAAAGGCTAAAAGTAGAAATGTACGCAGATGCACTTCTTGATCCGCAGGACATTGTACAAAAATATATCGATATTGCATTTGCAGATCTAAATGATTATCTAGAGTATGGTCGAGAGTTAGTACCTGTTATGGGACCGTTTGGACCTGTTACTGTAAAAGATGAGCTGACAGGTGAAACAGTTGAACTAAAAAAAGAGATAAATGTCGTGAAACTCAAAGACAGTGTTTTTGCTGACGGGACTATTCTCAGTGAAGTCAAACAGGGACGCGATGGCGCTAGCATAAAACTGAGTGATCGTATGAAGGCCTTGGACTGGCTAGGCAGGCACATGAACCTTGTTACTGAAGAACAAAGAGCCAAGATTGATTTGATTAAAGCACAGACCCAGAATATTACCGGTGGCAATGATGAAGAAATTGAAGATGCAGATGACGGTTTTATGGAGGCTTTAAACGGAACTGTTGAAGAGGACTGGGACGATTATGAGAAAGAATAAAGCTTATTTTAAGTTTAAGTCTTTTTCTAAGAAACAGCGCCAGATATTAAACTGGTGGTGTCATGACAGCCCAGTTAAAGACAAAGAAGGAATTATTGCGGATGGTGCTATTCGTTCAGGTAAGACTATTGCAATGTCTTTATCTTATGTTTTATGGGCAATGGTCACTTTTAATGGTCAAAACTTTGGAATGTGCGGTAAAACGATCGGATCATTTAGACGTAACGTTTTATTTTGGCTTAAACTTATGCTTAAATCTCGAGGTTATATAGTAGAAGATCATCGAGCTGATAATTTAGTTATCGTTAGAAGAAATGGAGTCGAAAACTACTTCTATATTTTTGGTGGTAAGGATGAACGTTCACAGGACTTAATCCAAGGTATTACGTTAGCTGGATGTTTTTTTGATGAAGTTGCTTTAATGCCTCAATCATTTGTTAATCAAGCAACTGGCCGTTGCTCGGTAGATGGATCAAAGTACTGGTTTAACTGTAACCCAGAAGGCCCATTCCATTGGTTTAAGGTTGAATGGATTGATAAGTTAAAAGAAAAAAATTTAATTTACCTGCACTTCACAATGGATGATAACTTATCACTAAGTGATAAAATTAAAGCTCGTTACGTTAACCAATATGCTGGAGTTTTCTATGATCGATATATTTGTGGTTTATGGGTCGTAGCTGAAGGTATCATTTATGATATGTTTGATAAAGAAAAACACGTTTTAAAAACTAAGCCAAAAATCAACCAAGAAGAATATAAATATATTAGTTGTGACTATGGAACCCAGAATCCCATGGTCTTTTTACTTTGGGAAAAAGGAGTTAATGAAACGTGGTATGCAACAAAAGAATATTACTATTCTGGTCGTAAAAAGAAAGTGCAACGTACAGATGGTCAGTATGCTGATGATCTTGTTGAATTTATTGGAAATTTAAATATTGAATATGTTGTTATTGATCCAAGTGCTGCATCTTTTATAGCCGAACTAAGAAGTAGAGGAATTAATGTAAAACGTGCTAGAAATGATGTTAAAAACGGAATTAGAGAAGTATCTAATATGTTAAATAAAAATCAATTAGGTTTTTTAGAAAGCTGTAAAATGACCATTAATGAGTTTGCAGTTTATGTGTGGGATTCAAAAGCTACCGATCGAGGAGAAGATGCACCGATAAAAGAAAATGATCACTGTATGGATGCAATAAGATATTTTGTTAACACAATTTTAATTAATAAAAATAAATTAAACACTGATTTGAAAGGGGGAATTTAATGGAAATTTTTAGATTGCCAAAAGATACGGTTATGACACCTGATTTATTAGCCGAATATATTAGTAAACATAAGATGCTTGTAAATGGTCATTATCAAAAACTGCATGATGCTTATGAAAATAATTATGACATATACAATCAGCCAGACAAAGAAAAATGGAAACCTGATAATCGCATATCTGTAAACTTCGCCAAATATATCGTTGATACATTCAACGGTTTTTTTATTGGAAACCCAATAAAAATAAATGGTAAAGATAAGGGTACAAATGATTATATTGCTTTTCTAGATTCTTATAATGATCAAGATGATAACAATGCTGAACTATCAAAGATTTGTTCAATTTATGGACACGGTTACGAAATGTATTATCTCGATGATGATATGCAACAGTGTATTACATATCTTTCTCCGCTAGAGGCATTTATTATTTATGATGACAGTATTATTGAAAAGCCTTTATTTTTCATAAGATACTATAAAGATTATAAAAATGTTGAACGTGGGTCATGGTCTGATGATACAGTTATTCAATACTTTCATCAAAACGGATCGTATGTTTTCGATGACGATGAACATCTTCATGGTTTTGATGGTGTGCCGGTAACTGAGTATGTTGAGAATGCTGAACGCACCGGTATTTTTGAGTCAGTTATGCCGATGATCAACGCCTATAACAAGGCTATAAGTGAAAAAGCTAATGATGTTGATTATTTTGCAGATGCCTATTTAAAAGTTCTAGGTGCTAAACTTGATACAAATGGTGTTAAACAGATACGTGATAACCGTATCGTTAATTTTGAAGGTGATCCAGAAGTTAATATGGTTGTTGAATTTATGGATAAACCAAATTCAGATGGAACACAGGAAAACTTAATTGAACGTCTTGAAAGATTGATATTTCAGATTTCTATGGTTGCGAATATTAGTGATGAAAATTTTGGTACAAGTTCCGGAATAGCATTAAAATACAAACTTCTATCAATGACGAATCTAGCAAAGGCTAAGGAACGTAAATTTACAAGTGGAATGAACAGGCGTTACAAACTCCTTTTTTCACATCCGCTTTCTAAAGTAAAAAGTGATGCCTGGGTTGGTCTTGATTACAAATTCACTTTTAATATTCCTGCTAATATCACCGATGAGGCGCAAGTTGCAAGTTCGCTTGAAGGTATAATCTCAAAGGAAACACAATTAAAAGTTCTTTCGATCGTTGACGATGTTCAAGGTGAAATCGACCGTTTAAAAAATGAAGAACAGGATGCTGAAAATGATATCGTTGCTAAAACAATGTTTGAAAATGGCACTGACTTGGATTATAAGGATGATGCTGTTACTGAGGTTCAAGGAAAAACTTTAAATGGTGCTCAAACACAGTCGTTATTAGCTATAATGGCTCAATTCACCTCTGGTACTATAACTGAGGGTCAGGCTGTGAAATTAATTTCTACTGCAATCGGTATTGATACAAATGAAGCTAAAAAAATATTAAGTGGTGAATTGTAATGGGCAGTTATGATTACTGGCGCAATCGGGAAAATGAGCAACATAAGCACAATATCACTGAAGAAAAGAAATATAATCAGGAATTAAATAAAATTTACAAAGACATGATGGATGAGTGCAAGAGGTCCATTAATAATTTCTATGCTAAATATGCTAGTGAAAATGGTATAACCATGGCTGAGGCTAAGAAAAGAGCTTCTAAGTTAGATATAGAAGAATATGCGCGCAAAGCTGCTAAATATGTAAAAACAAAAGATTTCACCAAAGAAGCTAATGACGCAATGAAAATCTATAACTTGACAATGAAAGTAAATAGATTGGAGCTGTTAAAAGCTGATTTAGGTCTTGAACTTGCCAAAGGTCACAGTAAGATTTATCAGCTGTTTTATAAAGCGTTAAAAAAACGCTCTATAGATGAATTCAAGCGACAATCAGGTATTTTAGGCAAAACAGTACAAAATAACACTAAATTGGCTAATTCAATCGTTAATGCGTCGTTTCACAATGCTACTTTTAGCGATCGTATCTGGATGCATCAGGACCTGTTAAAAAATGATTTAAATAAATTATTACAAATTGGTCTTATTCAAGGCAAGAATCCAAAAACACTTGCAACTGAGCTTAGAAAGCGTTTTAACGTAAAACAGTCGGATGCTGAACGATTAATGCAGACTGAACTAGCAAGAGTTCAAACAGATGCACAAAAAAAGTCCTATATTGAAAATGGGTTTGATGAATACGAGTATATTGCTTGCGGTAGCAGTGATGTATGTGATACGTGTAAATCAATGGATGGCAAAGTGTTTAAAGTTAAAGATATGATGCCTGGACTAAATGCTCCACCGATGCACCCAAGGTGTCATTGTTCAACCGCTCCTCATATTGATAGAGCAGAGTATGAGTCATGGCTTGATTTCCTTGAAAAAGGTGGTACTACTGAGGAATGGGAAGCTCAAAAAAGATTCAAGTCTAATATGAACAAACAACTTAATAAACTATCTGAAAGTGAAAAGAGTATCTTAAATCGTTATACTGGGATTTTCGCTTTTCAACTTAATAGTAGTTTAAATCATGGTAAATATGACAAATATCAAAATGAAATTAATATATTAGATAATGCATTGAGCAAAGGGGTAATTCTTGAAGATATTACATTGAGAAGAAAAGTTGATCTAGGTTTTTTTGTTGAAAAAAGCAAATATAACATAGAGGATTTAAAAAAATTAATCGGTATTAAAATTATTGAAAAAGGATACTCCTCAACTTCGTTAAATTTATTTGATGATATCGATTTGAAAGGCCGCAATGGTTTTATAGAATTTGATGTCCCGAAAGGATATAAAGGCGCGCAATATATAAAAAATCTAGCATATCCAAAATTTAAAAATCAAGAAGAAGTATTATTTAATAGAGGACTGTGTTATATTATAAATGAAGTAAGAGAAGAAAATGGAATTTATTATATAAAAGCAGAGGTGCTAAAAAATGATTGATCCTAAAGATTATCCATTTCATGTCAAAGAACTTGGCGGTGAAGAAGAATTTAAGGAGTACATACAACTATGGAAAAAGGATGCTCCCTGGTCTGACGATGAACATATTAAAAATATACTTAACGGTGAAGAAGAAGCCAAAGTAAGTATATCAATGTGGTGTAATCCTTGGATGTAGGAATATATTAAAGTCGATAATTAATCGGCTTTTTTATTTTTAAAAATGGAGGTATAAGTGTGGCGCGAATAGAAAGCGGTGTAACTGGTGTTGTTAGTAAAATAGACATTAATAGTTTAGAAATAGATGAAATTAAAGAAAAACTCGATACACATATTAAAGAATTCAATGGTTGTGTTGAACATATAGATACCGGAATCAACTATTTAAAAGAGGATATTGAATATCTTCGAAAAGAAAACAAGACAAATAAGTTAGAGATGATGATACTTAAAGATAGCTTGAAAAAATTATCGTATTGGTTATGTTGTGTAATTGTAATTAATTTTATTTTGCTAATTGCTATAATGCTATTTTTTTAGAGAGAGGATGATTTAAAATGAGTATAAAAGCAAATACACAGATTGATGTAATTGATTTAGAATTATCAAGAAATGAAATTAGAGAGCTTAAGAAAACAGTAAATTCGATTATAATTTCAAACTTAATTGTTTATTTTATTATTTTTCACCATTTGCTATCAAGGTAAAATTTATGATTAAAATAGATGTTAAGAAATCATGTGATCATATTGCGGTTTCTTGTGTTGGTCATGCAAATTACAATACTGTTGGGCAGGATATCGTTTGCGCGGCAATTTCTAGTTTATTACAGACGCTTTGTTATTCTTTAGAGGAGTTAACACAAGATAATGTAAATGTTTGTTTAAAAAGCGGAAATTCTTTAATAGCAATATACAAACCTACATCAAAGAGTCAATTGCTGGTTGATTCTTTTTTTATAGGATGTAGAGAGATTGCTAACGTATATAGTGATTATGTTGAAATATCTAAAAATTAAATATATTAATTAGCGTTCATTTGTATGAACGCTTTTTATACGTCCAGGCGTGAATGACATTAAACTTTACGGATTGTTGGAGGCGTGGAAACCAATAAAAAAACTACGGATAAGTTAGGCGTGAAAACTTTAAATTACGGAGGAAAAGAAAATGAAAGATTTAGAAAAATTATTAAAATTACCATTATTAAAAAATAAGTTCGATTTACAGCTTTTTGCTGAAGATAGTGACAATGGAGACGATGGTGAGGATCCGGACAACGAACCAAACACCTCACTTAAAGATGGTGAAGGTGAAAATCCTAGTGACAAAAAATACAGTGATGAAGATGTAGATAAACTTATTTCTAAAAAATTTGCTGAATGGGAAAAGAAACGTCAAAAAGAAGAAGCAAAATTCAAAGAGGCTCAAAAATTAAAAAATATGACTGAGCAAGAAAAAAAGGATCTTGAATTCAAACAACTGCAAGAAAAAATTGCGAAGTATGAGAAGCAGGCTACATTAGGTGAAATGTCTAAGGTAGCCCGGTCAATTTTAGCAGATGAAGAAATTAGTGTTAATGACGAACTTTTAGCTAATCTAGTATCAGAAGATGCTGATACAACTAAGGCTAATGTTGAAAATTTTGCAAAGATTTTTAAAGCAGCAGTTCAAAAGGAAGTTGCAGCTAAATTACGTCACGAACCACCTAAAAAGGGTTCTAAGACGAAAATGACCAAAGAAGAGATTTTTAAAGTTGAAAACACAGCTGAAAGACAAAAATTAATTAGTGAAAACATGGAATTATTCCAATAAAAAGGAGAGATAAACAATGAAAAACAAAAATAAGTTTAATTTACAATTACATGCAGCAGAAACAAATTTAACTGCTGGTAAAGATTTAGAACCAGCTATTTCGATTGATTACACAAGCCGTTTAAACAAAAATATTAATGAACTGCAACGTTTATTAGGAGTTACTGAAATAATTCCAATGAGCGCTGGAACAAATATTAAAATTTATAAAATGGAACAAGTAAATACACCTGATCAGGTTGGAGAGGGCGAAACTATTCCTTTAACTGAAATTAATAGAAAATTAGCTAGAACTGTTGAATTAAAGTTAAATAAATATAGAAAAAGTACATCAGCAGAAGCTATTCAACGTTCAGGACGTTCATTAGCAGTAAATCAAACAGATGAAAAATTAATTTCTAGTGTCCAAACTTCAATCAAAAAATCATTTTACACTTTAATTAAGACTGGAACTGGTACAGCAAAAGGAACAAATTTACAATCAGCATTAAGTGCTGCATGGGGAGCGTTACAAAAGTTCTATGTTGATATGACTGTAACACCTATTTATTTTGTATCAAGTGAAGATTTAGCTGATTATTTGGGAAATGCTCAAATTACATTGCAAACTGCTTTTGGTATGTCTTATATTGAAAATTTCTTAGGTTTAGGAACAGTGATTGTTTCACCTGAGTTAGAAAAAGGAAAAGTTATTGCTTCGGCTAAAGAAAATATTAATGGTGCTTATGTTCCTGCAAACAGCGGTGACGTGGCTCAAACATTCAACTTAACAAGTGATGCTACTGGGCTTATTGGTATGACACATATTATTGATGGAAAAACAGCAACATTTGAAACTTTATTGTTTAGCGGTGTCATCTTTTTCCCTGAATTCTTGGATGGAGTAATTGTAAGTTCTATTCAAGCATCTGAAGTATCAGTTGGAGCATAATTAGGGAGGAAAATAAAATGTATAAAGTTATTAAATATTTTACTGATTTACAAGATAATGAACATCCATACAATGCGGGGGATACATTCCCTCGTGATGGATTGACAGTATCTAGAGAACGTATTATTGAACTGGCCACTGCCAGTAATAAACAAAGTACGCCGTTAATTACATTTATTGAAGATAAAAGTAATCAAGCTCAATCCGAAAATGAAGCAGTTGAACCCGAAAAGCAAAAAAAGGACGAAACAAAAAAATCCGAACCTAAAAACTCAGCTTCAAAGAAATAATGGTGTTGCCTATGACAATACTTGAAAATGTCAAAGAATTACTAGGTAATCCCAAAAATATTGACGATAAACTAAACGTGATTATTGAGCTTACTCAAAAACGTTTAGGAAATTTGTTAAGTGTTAAAGAAGTTCCTGAAGAACTTGAATATATTGTTGTTGAAGTATCGGTAATTAGATTTAATCGTATTGGTAGCGAGGGTGTATCTTCTCATTCGGTCGAGGGTGAAAGTATGTCTTTCAACGACGATGATTTTGATAGTTATGATAAAGATATCAGGTCATGGTTAAATAATCAGAGTGATCTAAAAAAAGGAAGGGTACATTTTTTATGAGATATGACACTTCTGTTTATTTTCAAACCGTTAAAAGTGGCCAGTATGATCAAAATACAGGTAATTATGGAGATGATACTATCGTCGAAAAAGAATTAATGGCCAGTGTGATGGATACCAGTACTAAAACAATGCAATTAATTTATGGAACTATTAAGCAAGGGAGTTTAACTATTCATATTCAAAATCATTGGAATGAAGCATTTAATTTTATTCGCATTGATAAGAAACAATACAAAGTTGACTATAGTAGAAAGCTTAGAACAAAACATATTTTTGTGCTTTCGGAGGTGACTTAATGGCTAAAGTTTTTTATTTAGAGGGTTTAGAAAAATTAAGTAATAAACTTAAGAAAAATATCAAGATGGCTGATGTAAAAAGAGTTGTTAGTACTAACGGAGCTGAGTTAACAAATAAAATGACTCGTAATGCTAATTTCGTTAAGGGATATCAAACTGGTACAACTAAAAGGAGTATACAGTTATCGAAAGAAGATAGCGGTTTTACTGCTATTGTTGAACCAGGTACTGAATACAGCCCGTATCTAGAATATGGTACCCGAAAAATGGAGGCTCAGCCCTTTGTTGGTCCTGCGTTTAATGAACAAAAAGAAATATTTAAAAAAGATATGAAAAAACTAGTTGAGTGAGGTGTATAAAAATGGATCCACAACAAGAACTGTTTAGTTATCTGTTAGTAGAACTAAAAAAGTTATATCCAGACAATGTCTATGATACTTTTTTACCACCAGATAATACCCCTTACCCGTTTATATATGTTGGCAATAGTCAATTAATTGATGATGCTAATAAAAGTGCTGTATTTGGGAATGTCTATCAAATTATCCATGTATTTCACAATAATCCTAAGCAGCGTGGGACAGTCTCAAAGATGCTTCTTGATATAAAGAAAGTATCTAGAGAATTAAATCATACAACTAATTTTGCGTGGTCGTTAAAAAATGTTAGTCAAGACATTATGCCAGATACATCAACAAGCATTCCACTTTTACACGGGGTGCTTTCTTTAGAGTTTAAATTTAATTAGGAGGATGTAACATATGAGAAGATTTGATTTACAGCTTTGTGCAGCGCCTGAAGCGGTACAAGGTAAAAAAATTGTTTATTTATATAGAATTTTAAGTAGTGCAACTACAAAAGATGGAGCAACACTTGCTTTTACAACTGAGAACGGTCGTACAAAGAGCAAGGATGCTGATTCCACAGCAACTAAGGACGGATCAATTCGTACACCCGGGGTTGCTGAGGTAGAAATTACTGCTACAAGTATTTTAGCGGTTGGTGATACTTTAATCGATGAGTTAGAAAAAGCCTTAGATAATGATGAGCTTGTTGAAATTTGGGAAGTAAATTTAGCCGAAAAAGGCACAGAAGATAATGTTGGAAAATTTAAAGCAAAATATTTCCAAGGATACCTTACAGAGTGTGAAATAACTTCTAATGCTGAAGATATGGTTGAAGTTTCTCTTACATTTGGGATTAATGGCAGTGGAGTAGATGGTTATGCCACAGTATCTCAAGAACAACAAGAAATGGCAAATTATGTGTTTGCTGACACAAAGAAAACTGGAGCATAGAAATACGCTCTTTTTAAATTGAAGAAAGAAGAGGAAAAATTATATGGAATTAACAATTAATGGAATTGTATATAAATTCAAAGCATCTATCGGATTTGTAAGAAAAGTAAATAAAAATGTAACGCAAAAAGATGAATTAGGTGTAGAAAAGCAAGTTGGTTTAACTTATTTGGTAGCTGGCTTAGTAGATGGCGAAATTGAAGAATTGATTAATGCTCTAGATTATTTAAATGATGGCATGACGCCTAGAGTTACTCGTGAGCAAATTGAAGAATATATCGATAACGAAACGACAGATGTTGAAAAATTATTTGAGGTTGTAATTGATTTTTTATCGAGTGCGAATGCATCGAAAGTCGCGATCAAGAAACTGTTCGAGAGAGTGGAAGAAGCGAAGAAACGGGAAAAAGAACAACATTAGAAGATATTCGATCATTCAATGAAACTTATAAAGAGATAGCATTAAATTGTTTTAGATATTTAGATTTTAAGAATTTTGATCAAGTTGATTTATTATCCTTTGCGGAATATGAACTATTAATGAAAGCAGTAGAGCTAAAGGAACTTGATTTGAATTATCACATTCATTTGCTAGCGTTTAATAATTTTAAAGTCAAAGCAAAAAAGAAAGCAGGTAAAAATAAAACTCGACCAGTTTTCGATACTTTCAAGAAGTTCTTTGACTATGAATATGAACTTAATAAAGTTCTTGGAAAAAAAGAAGATAAATTTTCTAAAGTTAAAGAATTCATGAGAAAAAGAGGTGAGAAAAATGGCAGAGAGTTTTAGTGTAAAAGCTATATTATCGGCTGCTGATAAAGGATTTACTTCCACAATGGAAAAAGCCGATTCCAAATTGTCGAGCTTAGGCAGTAAAATTAAAAGTGGACTTGGTTTTGGTATTCTTACTGGAATTGGGCAACAAGCTTTTTCAAGTATCACAAGTGGTATTTCGGGTGTTATAAGTGAATTAGGAGCTTCAAGTGCAGCTTGGAAAACCTTTAATGGTAACATGGAAATGCTTGGAAAAAGTTCTAATGAAATAATTTCTACAAAAAAAGAACTACAAAAATTTGCAACACAAACAATCTATAGTGCTAGTGATATGGCTACTACTTACAGTCAGCTGGCAGCAGTTGGAACAAAGAATTGTACACAGTTAGTAAAAGGTTTTGGTGGTCTTGCTGCGGCAGCTGAAAACCCAACGCAAGCAATGAAAACTTTAAGTACACAAGCTACACAAATGGCCGCTAAGCCGAAAGTTGCTTGGCAGGATTTTAAACTAATGCTTGAGCAGACCCCGGCTGGAGTTGCAGCGGTAGCGAAAGAAATGGGTATGAGTACTTCCAAATTAGTTAGTAAAGTTCAGGATGGAACTGTTAAAACCGAAGATTTTTTCAATGCCATTGCTAAAGTTGGAACAAATGACGCTTTCACAAAATTGGCTACAGAATATAAAACTGTAGACCAAGCAATGGATGGTTTGACTGAAACTCTGGGAGTTAAATTAGCTCCGGCATTCGACTATGTTTCAAAAATTGGGATTGATGCAATTTCTGGTCTTGTTGATAAATTAGATGGTTTTAACGCTGACAGCTTAGTTAATACAATTTCGGGGGCAATAACCACAATTCAACCCTATTGGGATGCTTTTAGTAAAGCTGCTGGAAAGGTAGCAGGAGCACTATTTGATGTTGGAGGTGTGATTGTTGATGTAGGTGCCTCAATAGCAACAAATGAAACGGTTATTAAAACGTTTAGTGATGTTATGTCTTCAGCCGGTGATGTGATTGCATTTGTTGGGAATATAATTGCAGATAATAGTGACATAATTGTTGCAGCTACACCGTGGGTAGCAGGTTTCTTTTTAGCATGGAAAGGCTATAAAAAAATTAGTTCAGCTGTTACTGCATTACAAAAATTTGGTGATAAATTAATGGGAATTACTCAGACTGCATCATCAGGTTTAACTGAAAAATTAGATGGAATTGCAGGTAGCCAAACTAAAGTCGGTAAATCATCTAAAAAAAGTGCAAAAAATATGCTAGCATCTGCTAAATCTTTTATGATGATGGGAGCGGGTATTTTGATGGTGAGTGCAGGTTTTGCATTATTAGCTTATTCCGCTATACAGTTAGCTAATGCAGGACCTTTAGCAATTGGTGTGATGGCTGGTCTTGTGGTTGCTTTGGCAGCTATGGGAGCTGGTATGACTTTGATGTTGAATTCTATTAAGCCGGGAGCTGCAAAATTAAACGCTATTTCACTTGCAATGTTAGCTATGGGAACGGCATTAGTTCTAGTTTCAGCTGGATTTGCAATCTTAACGGCTAGTGCTATTAATTTGGCAAATGCTGGACCACTTGCAATTGGGATTATGGTCGGAATGATAGCGACTATTGCATTATTAGCGGCAGGAGCAGCTATATTAGGGCCAGCATTAACAG
>OFMJ01001186.1_pt1 | contig 20539 bp, 23 predicted proteins | sample 1541801 | NCBI WGS metagenome assembly OFMJ01 (sample SAMN04209234, study PRJEB22552) | human gut metagenome | biome: gut; material: feces | host: Homo sapiens | place: USA: Oklahoma
AGTTTCCCGGTGAACAAAGGTGGTACCGCGTTAAAGACGCCCTTTGCCGAACCAACCCGGCAAAGGGCCTTTTTTATGTCCCTTAAGGCATTTTCACACGATTCTGCCCTTAACTTCCGCGGCCGCTACCCTAGGGCTTTCCCCCCGTCCGCACCCCGCAGGAAACAGGACGCCGGGCAGGACTGCGGGAAAGCCCGTCCCCCCACACAAAACAAAGGCCCGCAGGAGCGGGCGGATAGGAGTAATTATGAGTAAGGAACTGGCTAAAACCTACGATCCTCATGGCATTGAGGACAGACTTTATGAAAAGTGGATAGCAAAGAAATATTTCCATGCAGAGGTGGACAGAAGCAAAAAGCCCTTTACTATTGTAATGCCGCCCCCGAATATCACGGGACAGCTGCATATGGGACACGCCCTGGACAATACCATGCAGGATATCCTGATCCGTTTCAAGAGGATGCAGGGCTATAATGCGCTGTGGCAGCCGGGAACAGATCATGCCAGCATCGCAACGGAAGTGAAGATCATTGAAAAATTAAAGGAAGAAGGCATTGACAAGCACGACCTGGGAAGGGAAAAATTCCTGGAGCGCGCCTGGAAGTGGAAAAAGGAGTACGGCGGCAGGATTACAAGCCAGCTCCGTAAGCTTGGCTCCTCCTGTGACTGGGACAGAGAGCGCTTCACCATGGACGAAGGCTGCAATAAAGCCGTAACCGAAGTGTTCTGCAAAATGCATGAAAAGGGCTGGATCTATAAAGGCAGCCGTATCGTAAACTGGTGCCCGGTATGCAATACCTCCATTTCCGATGCGGAGGTGGTTTACGAGGAGCAGGCGGGCCATTTCTGGCACATCAAATACCCGCTCATAGATGAAAACGGCGCGCCCAGCACTACGGAGTTCCTGGAGTTCGCAACCACCCGTCCGGAAACCATGCTGGGTGATACGGCTGTGGCGGTCAACCCTGAGGATGAAAGATATACGTCCCTCATCGGCAGGAAGGTGCTGCTGCCCCTGATGAACCGGGAAATCCCCATCGTGGCGGATTCCTATGTGGATATGGAATTCGGTACCGGCGTGGTTAAGATCACCCCGGCCCATGACCCTAACGACTTTGAGGTAGGAAAGCGCCATAACCTGCCTGAAATCAATATTTTGAACGATGATGCCACCATCAATGAAAACGGCGGCAAATTCGCGGGCATGGGTCGTTATGAAGCGAGAGCTGCCATCGTGAAGGAGCTTGACGAAATGGGGCTTCTGGTGGGAATCGAAGACTATTCCCATAATGTAGGCACCCATGACCGCTGCAAGACCACGGTGGAGCCGCTGATTAAAAAGCAGTGGTTCGTAAAAATGGACGAGCTGATCAAGCCCGCTGTGGAGGGTGTGAAAAACGGCGATATCCGGCTGATTCCGGAACGCATGGACAAAACCTATTATAACTGGACCGATAACATCCGCGACTGGTGTATTTCCAGACAGCTCTGGTGGGGACACCGCATACCGGCTTATTACTGTGACGAATGCGGTGAAATCGTGGTGGCTAAGGAAGCGCCTTCGGTTTGCCCGAAGTGCGGCTGCACTCACCTGACCCAGGATCCGGATACGCTGGATACCTGGTTCTCCTCCGCGCTGTGGCCCTTCTCTACGCTGGGCTGGCCGGATAAAACAGAGGATCTGGATTATTTTTACCCTACGGATGTGCTGGTTACCGGCTACGATATCATTTTCTTCTGGGTTATCCGCATGATCTTCTCCGGCTATGAGCAGATGGGTGAAAAACCCTTTTCCACCGTCCTGTTCCACGGCCTTGTCAGGGATTCCCAAGGCAGGAAGATGTCCAAGTCTCTGGGCAACGGCATCGATCCGCTGGAGATCATCGACCAGTACGGCGCGGATGCGCTGCGCCTTACCCTGATTACGGGAAATGCGCCCGGAAACGATATGCGCTTCTACTATGAAAGAGTGGAGGCCAGCCGTAATTTTGCCAATAAGGTATGGAATGCTTCCCGTTTCATCATGATGAATATGGACGGCAAGACCATCCCTCAGGATGCGGACAGACATCTGCAGCCGGTGGATAAATGGATACTTTCCAAGCTGAACAATGTGGTGAAGGAAGTAACCGACAACATGGAGAACTTTGAATTGGGCATCGCTGTCCAGAAGGTATATGACTTCATCTGGGATGAGTTCTGCGACTGGTATATTGAAATGGTGAAGCCCAGGCTGTATGACACCGATGATGCGGACAGCCAGGGAGCGGCCCTGTGGACGCTGAAAAATGTGCTTCTTAACGCGCTGAAGCTGCTGCATCCTTTCATGCCCTTCGTGACGGAAGAGATTTTCTGCACGCTCCAGGACGAGGAAGAATCCATTATGATTTCAAAATGGCCCGAATACCGCGCGGACTGGAATTATGCGGCGCAGGAGAAGGATATTGAAATCATCAAGGAGGCCGTAAGGGGCATCCGTAACGTGAGAAGCAATATGAACGTGCCGCCCAGCAAAAAGGCGCATGTTTATGTAGTAAGCGACAAGGAGGATATCACCCGGGCATTTACCGAAGGAAAGCTGTTCTTCGCTTCCCTTGCCTATGCTTCCCAGGTAACCGTCCAGGCGGACCGGACAGGCATTGCGGATGATGCGGTTTCCGTTGTGATCGCAGGGGCCACCTGCTACATCCCCTTTGCAGAGCTGGTGGATATCGCCCAGGAAATCGAAAGACTGGAAAAAGAGGAAAAGAAGCTGCAGGGTGAGCTGGCGCGCGTCAACGGCATGCTGAGCAACGAAAAATTCCTGTCCAAGGCGCCGGAAAGCAAAATCGTTGAGGAAAAGGAAAAGCTGGAAAAATACACACAGATGATGGCACAGGTAAAAGAACGTCTGGGCGCCCTGAAAAAATAAGCGGCAGACGGTACCGTGCAGGGTATCATGGATTCACAGGGCGGAAGCAGGGTGCGCATAGCTGTTTTGCGCCCCCTTGCTTGAAGCCGCACAGGCGGCCTTGCGTAGTGTGGGCGCTGCGGTTTCGGAGTACGGGCCGTCCCAAAGAAATACACGAGGCAGAAGATAATGATGGAAAAAAAGAGCTATACCTACGAGGAGGCAGTGGATTATGCCCTGCAGATCCCCAAATTTACGAAGAAAAATACACCTGAGGACACCCGAAGGTTTTATGAATATCTGGGAAGGCCGGGCGAACGGTCGGGCATGATCCATGTGGCGGGAACAAACGGAAAAGGATCAGTATGTTCCTATATTAATGCTGTTTTAAGCGGCGCGGGCCGGAGGACCGGTCTTTTCACCTCCCCGCATCTGGTGGATGTGAGGGAGCGCTTCCGGCTCGACGGGGAAATGATTTCCAAAGAGGAATTTGCCCGCTGTTTTAATCAGGTGATGGACAGCGTAAAGGCCTTTTGTGAAAAAAATCAGGAGGAATACCATCCCACTTTTTTTGAAATGCTGTTTTTCATATCCATGCTTTGGTTTCAGGAAAAACGGGCAGACTATATTATACTGGAAACGGGAATGGGCGGACGCCTGGACGCTACCAACGTTATCGAAAAACCGCTGGTAACGGTCATCACCCGCATCGGCCTTGATCATACGGAGTATCTGGGGAATACGAAGGCCGAAATCGCCGGGGAAAAGGCCGGAATTATTAAAAAAGGCGTCCCTGTCGTATTTTGGGAGCAGGAAGAAGAGGTAAACGAGGTTATTGTCAAAAAAGCCCGTGAAATGTCGGCGGAAGTGATTCCTGTGTCAGAAAAACAAGTTGTTTTATTTAAATTTAAGAATAAAAGCGTTGATTTTTCCATGCGCTCTGGGTATTATGAATATATTAGGGCCAGCCTGTCAACCAGGGCAGTTTACCAGAAGGAGAACGCCGCGCTGGCCGTTTGCGCTCTGGAGGTGCTCTCACGAAGCTGCCCGGTTACCAGGCAGCAGGTTGAAAACGGGCTGTCGCAGGCAAAATGGGAAGGCCGGATGGAAGAAGTCCTGCCCGGTGTTTTTATTGACGGCGCCCACAATGAAGATGGTATGCAGGCTTTCCTGGAAAGCGTCCGGGAGGACGGCTGCCGTGGGAAAAGGCATCTGCTGTTTTCCGCTGTGGCGGACAAACGGGTGGAGCCGATGGCACAGCGTATTGTGGACAGCGGGCTTTTTGAGGATGTGGCCATTGCAAGGCTGGACAGCGCGAGAAGCCTGACGGAGGAACAGCTGGATTCGCTCTGGAGAGGAAGGAACCAGGTTAGGATCTATCACAGCCCGGAGCAGGCCATGGAGACGCTGCTGGAAAAGAAGCGGCCTGAGGACGAGGTCTATGCCGCAGGGAGCCTGTATCTGGCCGGCCAGCTGAAAGCATACCTTGAGAAAAGAAAACAGAAGCAGCAGCTGTAAGAAAGCGCACGGCTGCAGCAGCTTTCCATATCCGGTGCGGATGCGCCGGCAGAATGAGGTGTTTTTATGATGATAGATTTTGAGGAAGAACTGAAGAAATTTCATCCCAGCCTTGAAGTAGACGAGGTGGAGGAAGCCATATATAACCATGATTTAACGGACCTGACAGACCTGCTGGTGGAAATCGAAAAGAACAGGAAAACAGCAAAGAGCACAGAGGAATAGAGGATTGCCGTTATGAATTGTTATAATTGTGGCGCAGAGCTTACGGAACACGATTTCTGTACGAACTGCGGCGCCGATGTGGCGCGGTATAAGAAGGTCGTCAGCGTATCCAATTTTTACTATAATGATGGTCTGGAGAAAGCGAACGTACGGGATCTTTCAGGCGCAGTTGTAAGCCTGACGGAATGTCTGAAACTGAATAAGATGAATATTGAAGCGAGGAACCTTCTGGGACTCGTATATTTTGAGATGGGTGAAACCGTGGATGCCCTCAGCGAATGGGTCATCAGCAAGAATCTCCAGCCGGAGAAGAACATTGCCGACGCCTATATCGAAGCTGTGCAGAACAGCCCCAGCCAGCTGGAAAACCTGAACCAGGCGATTAAGAAATACAACCAGGCCCTGGTGTACTGCAGGCAGGGAAGCCTGGATCTGGCGCTGATCCAGCTTCGCAAGGTGCTCTCCATCAATTCCAAATTCCTGCGCGCCCATCAGCTTCTGGCCCTTCTTCATATTCATAATGAGGATTGGGATAAGGCGAAAAGGGAGCTTGTGAAGTGCAGCAGGATTGATGTGGGCAACACCATGACGCTTCGTTACATGAAGGAGGTAAACGCTGCCCTGAATGTGGACGAAGGTGTGAAAAATGTCCACAAAGCCGCGAAAACTGAGGATGTTATCAAATATCAGAGCGGAAACGAAACCATCATCCAGCCTCTTGCCGTAAAGGAGCCGAAAAAGAACTATACCGGACTTCTTTATCTGCTTGGCGGCGTGGCAATCGGCCTGGCTGTTTCCCTGACCCTGATTCTTCCCGGCAGGCTCCAGAGCCTGAAAGCCCAGCTGAACGAAGAAAGCAGAAGTATCGGCGAGCAGCTGGATAAGAAAAATGCAGAGCTTACGGATATGCAGAAGCAGCTGGATACCCTGACCGCAAAGAATGATGAACTGAATTCGGAGCTGGAGGTCTATGCAGGTAAGGACGGTACGCTGCAGACTGTTGAGGATTTGCTGAATGCGGCATACACCTACCTGGATACGCCGGAGGATATGGAGAAGATATCCCAGGCGCTGGAAGGAATCGATAAGGAAGCCATGCAGTCCGATACGATTTCCGAGGCATATAAGAATCTGTACGCCAAGCTGCTGGAGACTGTGGGCCCCAAGATTAGCGAGGCTTACACGAACAGCGGGAATAAATCCTACAAGGCGGGAGATTACGAGAACGCCATCCTGGATTTGGAAAAGGCATTTTCCTACGATGAAACCAATGGGGACGCTCTTTTTATCCTGGGCAACGCCTATAAGAAAAAAGGCGACAGCAAGAACGCCGCCAAAATATACAACCAGGTAATTGAACAATTCCCGAATACGGAAAAGGCCCGCCGGGCCAAGGACTATCTGAAGGAGCTGGAATCCTGAGCCGTATTTGAAACGGCGTATGCCGAACTCCAGGAGGAAAAAATAAATATCCAATTAAATATCACTTACAAAAGAGAACTTTCATGGACGCACGGCCCCTGGCCGGATGCGTATGCATGAGGTTCTCTTTTTTAACGCCGGTCAGACAGGGGTTCTGGCAGTAACTGTGAGAAAGGAGAAACATATGGAGGAGGATTTTAAGTCAATGAATAGCAGGGAAAATGAACAGCTGAAGGTGACCAGCCAGGCCGAGGTGGCGGACGCTGCAAGGATGGCGGGCGATTATCAAATTATTGATAACTATCTGTGCATCCGGATGCCGGAGGAGGTGGATCACCACCGTTCCGATGAAATCTGTAAAAATGCGGACCACTATATCCTGGAATCCCAGGTGGGCAATGTGGTCTTTGATTTTGAGGATACCCATTTTATGGACAGCTCAGGAATCGGCATTCTCATTGGAAGATACAAGCTCATTTCCTGCTTCGGAGGAAAGGTTTTTGTGCTTCATGCGGGCAGGCAGATCCGGCGTATGCTCCAGCTTGCCGGGCTGGACAGAATTGTGGAAATCATGGAATGAAACATTCAATCAACGGCGGCTGCCCTACGTCTTGCAGCTGCTTTGGGATTACATTTTGCAGATGCCGCCAGACGGCAGAATGGAGGAGAAATGAACAACGAAATGAAATTGGAATTTGACGCGGTTTCGGAAAATGAGGGGTTTGCCAGAGTGGCCGTAGCCGCCTTCATCACACCGCTTGATCCTACACTGGAGGAGGTGGCGGACATAAAAACCGCCGTGTCCGAAGCGGTCACTAACGCCATTATCCACGGCTATGCGGGCTGGTCCGGGGATGAGCCGGGCAAGGTGGAGGTCAGATGCTGCCTGCGGGGAGATGTATTACATATCGAAATCGAAGATAAGGGCAGAGGGATTGCGGATGTGGAACAGGCCATGGAGCCGCTGTTTACCACCAGGCCGGATATGGACCGTTCCGGTATGGGTTTTGCCTTCATGGAGGCCTTTATGGACGATTTGGATGTGACAAGCGAGCCGGGAAGAGGAACTCTTGTAAAAATGGAAAAGAAGCTGGGAACTCTTTCCTGGTCGGAAGATGAGGAGTAGTGCATGGAGGAAATATCAGTACTGATTGCACAGGCGCAGGCCGGGGATAATTCGGCCAGAGAAGTACTGATAGAGAAAAACCTGGGACTCGTTCATCACATCGTGAAACGCTTCTCAGGCCGGGGATACGATATGGAGGATCTGTTCCAGATTGGGACCATAGGGCTGATCAAGGCAATAGATAAGTTTGATCTGTCCTTTGACGTCCGTTTTTCCACCTATGCGGTCCCCATGATAAGCGGTGAAATCAAACGGTTTCTGCGGGATGACGGCCTTGTTAAGGTGAGCCGTACCCTGAAGGAAAACGGTTGGAAGATAAAGCAGGCCGCGGAGCGGCTGGGCCATCAGTACGGCAGGGACGCCACACTGGAGGAAATTTCAGGGGAAACGGGCATTGCCAAGGAGGATATCGTCATGGCTATGGAGGCCAATGTGGAGGTGGAATCTATTTATAAGACCATTTATCAGTCTGACGGCAATGAGGTACAGCTTCTGGACAAGGTGGCGGCGGGAGACTGCCAGTCAGGCTGTCTGGACGAAGAAAAGGAAAAGCTTCTGGATCATATGCTTCTCAATCAGCTGCTGGACAGCCTGAGCGAGACGGAGCGTGAGCTGATTGAGATGCGCTATTTCCAGGACAAGACCCAGACTGAGGTGGCCGGGGTCCTGGGAATCAGCCAGGTACAGGTGAGCAGGCTGGAGAAAAAAATATTGCTGCGCATGCGGGAGCAGCTGGTGTGCTGAAAATTCATTGATCAGGATTTCGGCAGGGTATATAATAAAGTCAAACAGGGTAACCGTTCGGTTCTTTCACGGTTACCTGAGCTGGTACTTTTGTCTGTGGGATGAATTTTTAAATATGCACTGAAAGAAAGAGGCACATATGAAAAAATGGATTGGAATTCTGGTTCCCCTGTGCGCAGTTGTTGTCCTTATCGTGGCCTGCGTAAATCTGGGCGGTATTTTTGTGGAATACAGCAAGGGAGCGGCGGAATATAAGGAGCTGCAGGAATATGTGAATACGGATGCGGCGGCCGCTGCGGAAACGGTGACGGATGCGCCTGAGGATGATTTTTTTATGCCGGAGATAGACTTTGAAGCGCTGAAGGATAAAAATCAGGACTTCAGATACTGGCTATATATCCCGGCCCTGGAACTGAATTATCCGGTGGTCCAGGGGGCGGATAATGAGGCGTATCTTTATAAGACCTTTGAGGGTGAGAAGAACAGCGCAGGCTGCATATTTATGGATGCCGGCAATTCGCCGGATTTGTCGGACAGGAATACGGTGATTTACGGGCATAACATGAAGAACCGCACCATGTTCGGATCCCTGAAGAAGTTTATCCAGGAAGAGGGGATGGCCGACGGGAATCCCTGGTTTTATCTCTATACGGAGGATAAAGCGGTCAGATACCGGATTATTTCCTATTATACGACGGTAAGCGGCAGCGATACCTATCAGTCCGTTTATACGGACGAGGATTATGACAGCTATCTGGATATGATACTTCGGAAATCGCTTTTTAAAGGATATCAGGAAGCGTCCACGCAGGGAAGGCCGGATATGGTCACGCTGTCCACCTGCCACGGAAAAGCCGGCGGCACGGGGCGGTTTGTCGTGCATGGCGTGGTTGATGAAGTCAGGCAGATGAAGTAAGGGAAGTAAGACAGATAAAGATAGATGAAGTGAAACAGATGAAGCCAGGCAGATGACAGATGAAATGAAACAGATGAAGCCGCCGGAAAACAGGCGCGGACCCGGGCGCCGGCAGGCATGAGCCGGGTCCGGGGCTGTAATTTCCAAAGCCGCAATAAAGAGTGCAGCTGTTCTGTCCCTTCACAATTATTAAATAGTTACATAAAGTAATAAAATTTAAAAATATACTTGCTTTTTTAACTGTATGGGTGTAGTATGAAGTTAGATAAAATCATCATACATCATTTAATCATCATATACATCTAATTCAACACTTGGCAAACTTATTGAAAGATAAGGACGCAAAGCTACAGGGCCTTCCCTCTATAAGAGGTTGGCAGCCAGTTGCCTGATACATAGTAAAAGCGTATGTATTTGCAATGATAGCCTTGGTCTCCTTACAGACGCAAGACTATTTTTTTTACTATCAGGCCTTTGCACTTGAAAAAGGCGTGAAAACTACATTTGGCAAACTTATTGAAAAGTAAGGACGCAAAGCTACAGGGCCTTCCCTTCAGAAAGGATGGCAGCCAGCTGCCGGTACCGTAAGGTACTGTAAGATAATCGAAGGATTATCACTACTTTTAAATAACCGAATATGCCTAGTAGTTTTCCATCATTTTTCAATCGACACGATTTGAAAGGATGAAGGAAAATGAAGAAAGCAATCATCACCATATTAGCAGTTTTAACAGTTATCGTAACAACAATGGCACCCGCATCCACAATGAAAGCGGAAGCAGCAACAGCAGATCAGACAATGACAATGAATGCAAGACTTCTTGCAGATATCAATAATTTGAGAGCAGAGCAGGGACTTCCCGCACTGACACTTGACAATGAATTAAACAGCTTCGCAGCACTAAGAAGTGAAGAAATCACATCTCTTTGGAGCCATACCCGTCCCGATGGAACAAGTGGATGCGATATGATAAGTTCCAACAAATGGCGCGGCGAGAACCTTTCCTATATTACATACGGAAGCTTCGGTTTTTCAGAGCAAGAACAGAACACCGCAGCAGACAGCGTATTCGCAAGCCTGAAGGCAAGCCCTTCACATTACAGCAACATGGTAAGCGGCAACTATACTAAGATTGGTATCTATACATATATTACCAACACCGGTTCCGGCGTTAAGCTTTCCACCGCTTACATGTTCTCCAACTAAGACAACTACTTAATTTTGATAGATGATATGATGATGATTGGAAAAGCAGCAGTTTGATCAACTGCTGTTTTTTCATGGGCAAAATTTTTTCATCACTGGATTTTCAGGAGAATGTGTATAAAAAAGAAGAATCTCCATATTACTAACGTGTGAATGAAACAGCGAAATTATGGAAATGAAAGGCCGGATTGTACAGGCGGGAAGCGCGGCGTTCCCGACGGACGTAAAAGACCGGCCGGAAAGGGGCGGTATGGCATCACAGGAAACTTTATACCTGAAGCTGGAACGGAATGTGGAGGTAGAAAAGGAGGATGTGCAGCTTTCTGATTTAGGAAAGCTGGTATGTGCGAATAAGGATATCCTGGCTCACGCAAAAGCCATGAAGATATATAAATTCAGGGACACCAAGCCTCAGCGCCAGGTGGTGAGCGTGATGAAAATCATCGAATCCCTTCAGAAGCTATATCCGGAGCTGACTGTGGAAAACCTGGGCGAGACGGATATCATTATGGAACGGGTCAGGGTGAAACGGGAAAAGGGGCCGGCGCAGTGGCTGAAGATTGCGTTCGTCTGCCTTATCTGTTTTTTCGGAACGGCCTTTACCATCATGGCTTTTCATAATGATATCGGGATCAATAAGGTATTCATGAAGGTTTATGAAATGATAGCGGGAGAAGCGTCAGACGGCTTTACCATACTGGAGGTGGCATACTCCATCGGGCTTGCCATTGGGATTATCGTATTCTTCAACCATATCGGCGGAAGGAGGATTACAAAGGACCCCACGCCTATCGAGGTGGAAATGCGCATATATGAGGATGACGTGAACAATGCGCTGGTGGAAACTGCGGACAGGGAGGGAAAGACCATTGATGTTTCTTAAAAGTGTTTTTATGGCTGTCTTTGGGCTGAGCTTCGGCTTTCTGGTATCTGCAGGGGTATTTACCGTATTGATTTCCGTTGGCCTGGTGCCCCGTTTTGCGGGAAAGACCCATACCAGCAAGAAGGTTTTCCTGTATGAGGAAATGGTAGTGGCAGGCACATTATTTGGAAATTTTATCAGCGTTTTTGAGTATTCCTGCCATGTGGGGGAATGGATGCGAAAATGGCAGGTGTTCGGCTCTTTTACAGACAGCCTGTGGAAATGGATTAGCGCTGCGGCGGTAATCGTATTCGGCGTATTCGCCGGGATTTTCGTGGGCTGTCTGGCGTTGGCTATTGCTGAGATGCTGAATACCATACCTATTTTTGCACGGAGAATCCAGTTCAGGCATGGGCTGGGTTTTGCGGTCCTTTCCGTGGCCCTGGGGAAAATGGTAGGAAGCCTGATCTACTTTTCACAGCAGATTTTCCTCACCGGGGGATGAAGCGCGGCAAATGGTGGATAATACGGCTGATTTTTAACGCAGCTGCGGCTATAAGTTAGTGGTTACGGCCTGGTGAAACTGTGGTATACTTTATCTGATAATAGAATTAGCTGGGGAACAGAAGCTGGATGAGGCAGTGGTCAGTGAAGAAGGGCGGTGATAAAACCACCTGTTTTAAGACTTCATTTTTGAGCGAAAATAATTCTGATACTGAAATTATAACGAAGAATATATGTCCAATACCTGTAATTGCGGCTATCACACAAGAATTCAGCCTGTTTCTTTTTGTTATTTTAGTTTTTCTTTATTTCTTTTCGGCCTTTTTTAGATTATTGCCTGATGAATGGACATTAATTAATCAAAAGGTACGTCTCGACGATTGAATCAACTCCTTTTCAAATCATTAGATATATAAATTATTTCTCGTTTTAGTAGTGAGCCTGTCCCTGGGTTCGAATCCCCTGTTTCAAAATGAGATGCGCAAGTTACTTGAAGCTCTTTCAGGAGTAGATAATACACAGGTAATTCAAGAGCTTGATGAAGAAGAAAAACAAAAAGAGTCCGAAGAAATAAGAAAGTTAAAGCATAGGCTTGAATGGAGCATTTTTGAATCTGAAAAATGATTAAGGTTGAACCATTGAAATTCCTGTAGTAGCATAATACATATGATTAAGAAAGTGGCGAAGTTTATAAGTAAAAATCAGTAGTTACAATGATATGAACCTGTTTTACTTTTCCGCCTTATTGGAAAATAAATACAGGGATATCGCTTATTTTAATAGTGAGGGCCTGTTTATATTAACTCAGGCAGTAGAATATGGTCCGGGTTTTAAAGCATTTTTTGAGATTCATAATAAAAGAGTAATCTCATATCCAAGAAATCCATTATTTCCGGCTTTAGGGCTGCATAAAATGAAGCCTTTGAAATTTTAAATAAAAAGATCGGGCGGGCCACTTTGGGTGTCAATCCTCCTGGAGGATTTTTGATGTATATTTGTGTCAGGCCGCCGGCGGCGGGGAGGAAGGTCCCTTCCGGCTGCGGTAAACAGAAGGGGGCATCCCCAGCTGCTGGGAAAAGAAGCGGTTGAAATGGGATGCGTCGTACATGCCGATGCGTTCCGCGATCTGCTCGCAGGTAAGGATGCTGCTGTCTAACAGGAAGCAGGCGTATTCCAGCCGTTTCAGGTTCATATATTTTATGGGGGTGGTTCCCATGTATTTGCGGAAAATGCGGGTCAGATAGGTATGGCTGACTGGGCTTCCCCGGCGGGAATGATGAAGGCATCCCCCTTTTTCAGAAGATAATTTTCACCCGCAATGTGGAATAGCCCGCATCCGTCAGACAGAAAATGGACGGTAAAATACGGGTAGCTATTGTCCCGGTTGATTTGAAAAAAGGATTCCTGAAAGCCGCAGCCCATGCGAACCGCATGGAGAAGAAACGGAAGGTGTTCCACGGCGGTATTGATACCCAGGGGCTGCTTCCTTTCGGAAAACCGGAGGAGGTGAAGCGGGAGGTGCGAAGGTTCATGGATTTGCTGGGGAAGGACGGAGGATATATTCTGATGGCAAGCCAGGGCTTTGAGGGCGATGTGCCCATTGAAAATATTGAAGCGGTTTATTCGGTTGACAGGTCGTGCTGTAACTGAAGCGCTGACAGAATAACGGCTTATTTGTGGCTGCGGCAGCCATAAATAAGCCGTTTCTCAATGTGCGCCTGACGGCGGGCATTTCTTTTTCCGATTTTATTATTTTCCGGTCCTGTTATGCAGATCCTTAATCGGAATATTTGCAAACAGCGCAGGAACCACGCCGTTGCCGGTTTCGGATTCCGTTTCGGTGATCTGGATATCCAGTCCCTGGGCGTCAATATCCATATATTTGGAAATGACCTGGATGATATCATTTTTAATCTGTTCCATCAGTTCAGGGGAGCAGTTGGCTCTGTCGGAGACCAGTAAAAGTTTTAAACGATCCTTTGCTACCTCGCCGGAACTTTTTTTCCGGAATAAATCCATTAATCTCATGATAAAGCCCCCCTATTATTTCTTGAACATATCCTTCAGCTTGGACATCATGCCCCTTTTCGCGTCAAGATTTAAAAACGGCACTTCCTCGCCCAGGAGACGTTTGCAGACGTTCATATATGCCTGTCCCGCCATGCTGTTGGAGCCGACAAGCGGTTCGCCCTGGTTGGTGGATACCACGATCTGTTCATCGTCAGGAACCACGCCGATTAAAGGAAGGGAAAGGATTTCGTTGACGTCTTCCACCTTAAGCATGTCACCGCGCTTCACCATATCCATGCGGATTCGGTTGATAATCAGATCAATACGCTGCATTTCATTGGCTTCCAGAAGACCTACGATCCTGTCGGCGTCGCGGATGGCGGAAACCTCAGGCGTGGTTACCACAAATGCGCGGTCGGCGCCTGCAATGGCGTTCTTAAAGCCCTGTTCAATTCCTGCCGGGCAGTCAAGCAGGACATAATCAAAATTTTCCCTTAGTTCATCGATGAGAGCTTTCATCTGTTCCGGGGAAACGGAATCCTTGTCTCTTGTCTGTGCGGAAGGCAGCAGGCACAGGTTGGAGTATTTTTTGTGCTTAATCAGCGCCTGGTTTAAGCGGCAGTTGCCTTCCACCACATCAACCAGATTGTAAACGATACGGTTTTCCAGCCCCATAACTACGTCGAGATTCCTTAAACCGATATCGGTATCGATCATGATAACCTTTTTATTAAGCATGGCAAGTCCGGTTCCCACATTTGCTGTTGTTGTGGTCTTGCCAACTCCTCCCTTTCCGGATGTGATAACAATAACTTCACTCATTTAACTAAATCCTCCTGCTAGTTTTCCGAAGGAAAATACGGGCTCTGCGAAAACAGAGGGTTTTCCTTCTGTATGTTAGTTGGAAATCTGGTTGTAACTGTGAGGGTATTGAACAGTTACACCTGGTTTTATAAATTGTTGAAGCACCCTTTTATAACCGGTTCGATACATATATTCCCGTCTTTGGCGGTGGCCAGCTGGGGAGAGTAAGAACCGGCGGCATTCTCCTTTTTCCTGAGTGCGCGGGGATTCTTTTCTTTGTCCGGGCTTTTGGCGATCAGATCGCCGATCTGCAGCTGGATAGGCTTCATTTCAAGCGCAAAAATAAAACAGTTGCCGGCTCCGGCAGCTCCTGCGCAGGCGTTTCCCTTCAGTGATCCCAGAATAACGATGCTTCCGTGGGAGATAATTTTGGCGCCCGGATTCACATCTCCGATGAGCGTGATGTTGGAGTAGCTTTCCAGAACCTGGCCGGAACGCAGGTTGCCTTTGTAAAAATCAGTAGAGGTCTCCTCCGCTGTGACAGCCTGGGGCATTCCCGCATATTCTGCAGCCTCCAGCTGTGTCCTCATCCGTTCCTCCAGGGCGCTGTCGTCATCTACGATGCATGCAATCCGGATGGAAGTGTTTTCCGTAATGGTCTCTATAATCTGCAGCTGTTCATCAGGAGTCAGTACTCTTCCTTCAAAGGAAAGGGCCATTTGGGCATCTTTAAAGAAGTTTCCTGTTTCTTTGAATTTATCTGTGATAAGCTGCAACAATTCCGGAAAGGGTATGTGATTGTCGAGAATTAGTTTGATTCCGTACTTATTACGTTTAACGATTACTTCTTTTGTCATGTCTGCTCCATTTTATCCAAAAAAGGACTCTTACTTAGCAATTATACTTGTTTTGTCGGAATATGCAAACCATTTTCGCAATTTTTATCAGAAAATGTTAAATTCAGACAACTGTTCTGTCCCGCCTGCGGCCATGACGGGAAGCGCGGCTCCCACAGTGTTTTTCCCGGAAGCGAAAATGCGGCTATTTTACCTGATTCGGCATACAATTTACAGAAGAAAGAAAATCCGGCGGCAGGCCAGGCTGCCGCCGGGGAACAAAGTGTGGAGGTTATTATGTGCAGACGAAAATCTACTTATGTTACAGCGATCCTGATACCGCTTGCGGTGGGAGGGCTTTCCGCCCTTTTAAGCAGGAACGGCATGGCGGCATATCAGACGTTGGAAAAACCGCCGTTGTCGCCCCCGGGAGTGGTGTTTCCCATTGTATGGAGCATTTTGTACATATTAATGGGAGTCAGTTCAGCCATAATCTGGTGTTCCGAAAGTCAGGAAAAACCGCAGGCTCTTAAGCTGTATGCGGCGCAGCTTGCGGTGAATTTTTTCTGGAGTATTTTTTTCTTTGCCTTTGGCTGGAGGCTTTTTGCCTTTTTCTGGCTGCTGCTTCTGCTGGTGCTTACGGCAAAGATGGTTAAAAGCTTTTACCAGATCGATAAAAAAGCGGCTTATCTTCAGATACCCTACCTGCTCTGGCTTTTGTTTGCGGCGTATCTGAATTTTGGGGTATGGATGCTGAACAGGTAAAATGGTATAATATTTTTCAAGATAAACCTGGTGGAAGGAAAGTGTTGTATATCAGATATACCCGAGGAGCTTCTGTGACAGCAACGGGGACGGAATCGGGGATTTGAAGGGAATTACGGGAAAGCTGGATTATCTGAAGGAGCTGGGTGTTGATGTGATCTGGCTTTCCCCGGTTTATGAGTCGCCCAATGATGATAATGGCGCCCTTTGCGGATATTTCGGATTTCCGGGATTTGGACAGCATCAATGCTTACCGGGAACTGACGGAAAAAGGAATTTTCAGCAGGGGGGAAATGCTTGGCTACCTGCGCTACAAGTCAAGGGACAACGCACGGACGCCCATGCAGTGGGAGGATTCGGAAAATGCGGGTTTTTCCACCGGAAAGCCGTGGATTATGGTAAATCCCAATTACCATGATTCTAATGCAAAGGAGCAGGTGGGAATGGACGTTGGATTGATGGATGCGGATTGGGAAGGTGCGGTTGGATATTATCCAGACTGAAAAAAAGTATTTGGAATGACTGCACTTTCTCTTAAATTGTCAGTTATTATGGGATTTTTAAGATGTATTTACTCTTATTCATCTGCGAGGTATGGGTTATTATAAAGACATAACATAATTATTTAGCAGATTGGCGTATTTAATGCCTTTATCGCATGGAACTGATGCGGGAGCCGGGAAATTTATCGTTGAAGGCGGATTTCCTTGAGAGGATGCCGTTATAGTTATGATAGAATTAAGATTGCTATGTTCAGTCATATTTGATAGTATGAAGATATCGTTGTGACATGGAGGATTTGAAATGAAAATCAGACATTTAGGATTAGAAAATGTGACTGTTTTTGATAAAATAGAGATAGCATTTGATGAAGGAATAAACATTTTTATAGGCGAAAACGGAACCGGAAAGACGCATATTCTCAAAATCCTCTATGCAGCCTGCCAGGCGGCGGATCCAAAAACATCTTTCTCGGCTAAAATTGTCAGGACAATGCTTCCGGACGAGTTTAAAATATCGAGATTGATTACCAGAAAGCCGGGAAATCATAATTCAGAAATCAAAGTGTCTGCTGGAAAATGAATTTAAGGATATTAGCAGCATCTTTATACCGGCAAAAGAAATTTTGTCTAACAGCTATAATCTGACGGCAGCTGTCGAAAAGAATAATGTTAAATTTGATGATACCTATATTGATATTATTAACTCTGCAAGAATAGATATATCTGTGGGAAGAAATTCGGCAGAACGTGATAAAAAATTCGGCGTGCAGATTTTTATTTCCACGCATGATTATGTACTTGCGAAATACTTTGAAATTCATAGAAGAGAAGAGGATAGTGTTTTGTTTCATTCTGTGAGCTATGATGAAAAAAGGAATTTGGAATATTCCTGCAATGGCAGGTTTGAGGATTTGAAGAATAATCTGATCATTAAATCATTTAATGAACTTTTAGATGAAATTTATAATTCCTGATAATGGAGAAGTAAATGAAGAATGGAAATGCGAAAATGAAAGGCAGTATAGAAGCAGCATAAAAGCAGGAGGAGAGGAAATGAGGTACAGGGAACTTGGGAAAACAGGGCTTGCCGTAAGTGAGATCGGGCTTGGCGGGGAATGGCTGGAACGGCATGATGCAAAAGAGGTTAAGGCGGTGATTGACAGGTGTGAGGAACTGGGAATCAATATTCTGGACTGCTGGATGTCCCAGCCGCAGGTACGTTCCAACATCGGCGCGGCGATTGCGGGCAGCAGGGAGCGCTGGATAATCCAGGGGCATATCGGGAGCACCTGGCAGAACGGGCAGTATGTTCGTACCCGTGATTTGGAGCAGGTAAAAATTGCTTTCCGGGATTTGCTGGATCGGATGGGAACGGATTATATTGATCTGGGGATGATCCATTTTGTGGATGAAAAAGCCGAGTTTGAACGGATAATGAACGGGGAGTTCATAGAGTATGTCCGCTCCCTGAAGGAAAAGGGCGTCATCCGTCACATCGGCATGAGCACCCATAACCCGGATGTGGCTAAAATGGCGGCTTTGAGCGGGGAAATAGAAATGCTTCTTTTCAGCATCAATCCGGCCTTTGATCTGCTTCCGGCCAGTGAGGATCTGAATGAGTATTTCAAGGAAACCTATGCGGAGCAGCTAAGCGGTATCGCGCCCGAGCGGGAGGAGCTGTACCGTATTTGCGAACGGGAGGGCGTGGGTATAACGGTGATGAAGGGCTATGCCGGCGGCCGTTTGTTCCAGGCGGAAACCTCTCCTTTTGGTGTGGCGCTGACTCCTGTGCAGTGTCTGCATTATGCGCTGACGCGTCCTGCGGTTGCCAGTGTGATGGCTGGTTTTGATACGCCGGAGCATGTGGATGCAGCCGTGGCATACGAGACAGCCGCCGAAGAAGAGAAGGATTATGCCAGCGTACTGGCTTCAGCGCCTAAGCATGCATATTCCGGACAGTGTACCTACTGCGGTCACTGTGCACCCTGCCCGGTCAGAATCGATATTGCCATGGTGAATAAGCTATACGATCTGGCAGCCATGCAGGAAGAGGTGCCGGCAACGGTGAAGGCGCATTATGAGCAGCTGTCGGCGAATGCCGGAGACTGTGTCCAGTGCGGCGGCTGCGAATCCAGGTGTCCCTTCGGCGTTCGGATAGTGGACAGGATGAAGAAAACGAGAGAGCTGTTTGGTGCAGGTGAATAAGTAGTGAGGCTACTATGAAAAAGGAAGACGGTGACTGCAGGATGCAGGGATGCGGCAGACAGGGACAGCAGTACGGCTTTGATATGACTCTGCAGAAGGCGGGAATCATTGATTGTGAAGAGCTGTACCGGATGCAGTTAAAATGTAAGCAGGGAGGATGTATATTTTTCATATGAGGAAACGTTGTTTGCCATTGCAGTCAGGCTGTCGGTTACGGAGATGCTTTTTTCCTCCTTCTATTTTCCGATGATACGGAAGATGGTATGGAGCAGCTTTGAGGGAAAATTCCTGTTGTTTTGGTATGGAGAGGCGGAAAAATGCAAATCTTAGTTGATGCCGATGCATGTCCTGTCATTACTATTGTGGAACGGACGGCAAGGGAAAAAGGAATTCCGGTGGTGCTGCTGTGTGATACCAATCATGTACTGCATTCTGATTACAGTGAAATCAGGATAATCGGGGCGGGAGCCGATGCTGTGGATTTTGCGCTGGTAAACCTTTGTAAAAAGGGGGATATCGTGGTGACGCAGGATTATGGAGTGGCGGCCATGGCGCTTGGGAAAGGCGCATTCGGGATACATCAGTCGGGAATCCGGTATACGCAGGATAATATGGATCAGCTGCTGCTGGAAAGGCATCTGTCAAAAAAGGCGAGACGGGCCTCTTCAAGGCATCATGGAAAGGGGCCGCATAAACGGACTGCTGAGGATGATGAACGGTTTGAAAGGGAATTCAGGCGGTTGCTGGATAGTATTATGGAGAAGTAAAGAATTGATATGATATCAAAGAATCAGAAGTTTATTTATCAGGTAAAAATGGAGCAATGGCTGCGGCTGTTGCTCTTTTCATATGTTGTGTTTCTCCCTGCGTCTGTTGTCGATATTCCAAAGTGTGTGAGTGCATCATTAAAAGAAACAGCATTTTCTGCCGGGCTGTTTTTCAGTCAGACCGGAGACATTAAATTGCCGCTCCCGGCTTCAGAAACTTTACACTGTAAGGAGGGCCCAGCCGTCCTTACACCTTAATAATTGTGCGGCTCTGTAAACCCCCTTCGAAGTTTTTTCCAGGATTCCCTTTTCGGTCAGCTTTCTGAGAACCCGCTGCAGCTGACGGCGGCTGCAGTGCAGGTTTTCAGAGGCTTTCCCGATATGGACCAAAAGCCCGTCATGGCAGCAATATTGGATATGATGCAGGAGCTTGTCCTCAAGGCTGATGAATTCGGCCTCATTCATTGTGGACAGCTCTATTTTTTTTACAAGAGAACGGAGGGTATAGTGGAGAAAGGCAAGATCCCTGTCAAGGACAGGCTTGTTTTCGTCCAGGGAAAGCGCCGCTGCCGCCGTATCGCTTTTGGCTTCTGCAAACAGTGCGGGGAGGCTCTGGTTGACAAATTCCACATCGCCCTGGTATCAAAAAAACAGGAAATGCCATATTTTTTCACGCCGTGGCCAGTGCAGTTGTGGCACGCGGTGAGAGAAGAGAGGAACGGAAAAATGACTGACGATTTATTTGAAAGGGCGCCGGTGCCCAGGGCATATTTCAAGCTGGCGCTGCCGGTGGTATTCAGCATGGTGATCAGCCTGGTATATAATATGGTGGACACCTTTTTTATCGCCCGGACACAGAATACCAGCATTGTAGCGGGAGTGTCCCTGTGCGCCTGTTTTTACACTGATGATAGCCCTGGGAGATATTTTCGGCCTGGGCGGCAGCTCCGTGATTTCCAGGCTGTTCGGTCAGAAAAAGGTGGCCGCCATGGGAATTGCGATGAGGTGAATATGATTGTCATGCTTATTATGGTTGGCTTTGCATTCGGCGCGCAGCCGCTGATAGGCTATAATTACGGGGCCGAAAACCGGGAAAGGCTGCGGAAAATTATACGGTTTGACCTTTGCGTGGAACTGGTATTTTCTGTTGTATGCGCGGGATTGCTGGCTTTGTGTGCCCCGCAGATAATGGGGATTTTCATGAAAGATGCGGCGGTCATTGCGGTAATCCTTTA